>ERZ832317.1497-NODE-1497-length-29687-cov-12.990483_pt1 | contig 29687 bp, 28 predicted proteins | sample MGYA00519695_ERZ832317 | MGnify/ENA primary metagenome ERZ832317 (study PRJEB31850, sample SAMEA3708726) | human gut metagenome | biome: human gut; feature: human-associated habitat; material: faeces | place: China | collected 2014 ...
CAGAGAACATCCCATCAACACCGAAAGTCCCAGTGCCGTGCTCTTGATTAAGCGATTCATACAGTTGACTCCTTTCGCTTTTGGTTGTATATATCATAACAGATCAATGTTAAAACAAAATTTAAGATGAGCACCCTTATTTAAATATTGATTAAAGAATGGTTTGTTATAATAAACTAGGGAGATGAACATCGTGAGAATTTTGATAATAGAAGATGATAAAAATCTTTGCCAAATCATGCGTGCGGGCTTGCAAGATGCTGGAATTGATTCAGACTTTTGCCATGATGGCGAGACAGGCTTGGAACTTCTTCTTCATAACTGTTATGATGCTTGTTGCCTGGACCGGATGCTTCCTTCGATGGATGGCCTAACGATTTTGAAAAAGGCCCGGGCAGCCAAAGTATCAGCTCCGGTGCTGATGCTGACTGCTATGGGCGGCTTAGACGACAAAGTGGATGGGCTGGAAGCTGGTGCGGACGATTACTTGGCCAAGCCATTTGCCATGCGAGAACTTGTAGCTCGCCTCCACGCATTACTTCGCAGGCCCTCACAAGCGATGGCTGTGGAGGAAAGCAACCAAATTCATTACGAGGATGCAACATTAGACTGTAATCAGCTGGAACTATGTGGGCCAAAAGGACACTGTCAACTATCAAAAAAGGAAGCGGACCTCTTGGAAGTGTTTTTCCGATACCCGCATCAGTTGTTTACAAGAGAGCGACTGCTTTCCCGGGTTTGGGGCGATGACACTGAGATTGAAGAAAGTAATCTGAACACCTATATCCACTTTGTACGCAAAAAGTTAAAAAAAGCTGGTATCTGCCTGACGATCACGACCATTCGGGGTGTCGGATACCGATTGGAGAACATCCATGATTAAAAAACTTTGGCTAAAACTGGTTCTCCTTTATACTGGCATCACGGGGCTGATCTTGGCATTGTGTTTAGGAATCACATTCTTTTTTTCCTGCAACAGATATGAAGCCTCATTGGACGCTCAGATTTGTGACCAGATAGAATCATACCAAATCAAACTACTTTCCTCCCGGCAGGTTGATCAGAGTACTTTGCAGGAACTGGAAGAAAATTTGGATGGCAACATATACATTTTTGAAAATGGAACGCCATTATTCCGTTTCGAACCGACTGGAGGACTTACATCGGACGTATTGGAAAATATATTCCGCTCGGAGCATAGCCTTTCTACGGATGAACTCTCCCAGGCTTCAAACGGGTGGACATCAAAAAAGGATGAAAGGAATACTGCTTTAGGGCGTTTCCATGTATTCTACTTTCGGCACGAGGATAAAACGCAAATTGAAATATTGGCTCTGCAAAGCCAGAGCGTTCGTCTGCTGTTTATTCAGCATCAGGCAGTTTTCTACGGAGTGTTATTGCTCTTAGGATGTATTATTTTGGCTGTCATCAATAGCTGGTTGATTCGGAGCCTTTTAAGACCGGTAGAGAATTCCGTTCGTCAGCAGAAAGAATTTGTTGCAGCAGCAGGGCACGAACTAAAGACGCCGCTAGCATCGATCCGTGCTGGGCTGGAGGTACTGCAAAAGCACATTCCTTCTTCTCCGGAAATTTCAGGAGTGTTTTATGCAACGCAAAGCGAGGCTCTGCGGATGAGTCACTTGGTACAAGATTTATTGCTTCTGGCAAATTCAGATAGACAAGAACGCAAGCTGGTTTTGACAGCAATTGAACCTGATACCTTTTGCTTGCAGCTTTATGAAAAATACCAGATCTATGCCAAACAGCAACGTCATCCGTTACGTCTCAAGATTGAAGAAGCGTCATACCCTGAAATCATGGCTAACGAAGAAGCACTTACCCAGATAGGCAGTATCTTTATTACCAATGCGATTGCCCACACGAAGGAAGATACCACCATCGAAATTTGTTGTAACCTCCTGAAAAATAATGTAGTGGAAATCGGGGTACATGATTACGGTCAGGGTATTGCCGAAAAGGATTTACCACGGATTTTTGAACGGTTTTATCGCGCAGATCCCAGCCGTACGACCAATGGCCACTATGGGCTTGGGCTTTCTGTTGCAAAAAGTCTGGCAGAGCAACAATCGTTGCATATTGGAGCCCGCAATACACCCGGTGGAGGGGCTATGTTTTATATTTGCACGCAATAACCGCAAAAATCTAATAACACACGGAAGAATTGTTTAGAGGTAAAACTTGCTTAATACAACTATTTGTCATGAGGACGATTCTTTGCGTTCCTATGTTGCGAAGTTTATCGAACAATATTTTAAGCGAAACCACATACAATACAAAATATCATGTTGCCCGTCATTGCATAATCTCACAACGCGGTTTCACCCAATCGATCTATTATTTACAGATATAATATTTAGCGATAAGACAGAGATGTCCACGTTGCTGAAAATCCGTAAGCAACACCCATCAATGATGATGGTGATCTTAACAAACAATAATGAGTATAGTGATGTCTATCAGCTCATCACAACGAAACCGGGAGAAAGGAAGAAGCAAGAATGATTTTGCATAAAGAAAAGGCGGGCCGGAGCCCGCCTTAGAGTCAGTGGCAGTTTAGTACTGCCAGATATTGTTTTCTAAATCATGCAGACGCGCTTTGTAGTCGTTAATAAGCGCCTGCGTGTTTTCTGTTTATAAATGCTAGTTCTAGAACAGTCCATAAGCCTTGAGAACTCAGATACATTAATCTGTTTGTTTTGATATTGGTTGTAGTATTTCCAAAATTTGTCCGGTAAGCTGTCAGATGTAGTCTCATTGCAAAACCTTGCATTTTATAATCAAGTGCTTGTTCGTTCAATGCTGTACTACCTTCTATATTTTATTGTCTAAAATACTAAAATCATTTAATTGTTCATCAATAATTGGAATCCCTTTTTCAGATAATGATTTAACAATACTTGGTTCATAATAATCATAAAGAATACACTTATATCCTTGCTTTAAGTCCCATTGCTTGTCGATTCGTCCAGTTGCAATGTCTGCATAGTGATTTCCTTTACCTAATGCTAGAAATTCTACTCTCTTTGTTTCTTTATCAAAAAACACTTGATTTACAGAGTTCAAATCAATTTCAAACAGATAGCCTGTATTATCAACACTTCTCGAATTCCATCCTGATCCCCAAGAAATTTGAAAGAAATGATTTAATACATCATTTTCAATCCACATTTTTTCATTTATTCTACTATGAATCCAATGTCTAGTAAAATTTAATGTTAATGCTCGAAATACAATTCCAATCACAAATGTTGATGCAAATACTATTGCACATTTATCAAAATTAATATAATTTGTCGATGTAACTATCAACACTCCATAAACTAATGAACATATCGCAATAAGAAAAGAGAAATGATACACCATTTTAAATGGCCTCCATTTTTTTCTTTGTGTATACGATTTCTTTGTGCTTTATTTTTTTCTTTTTTAGATATAGTAAGTTCCACAATAGTCCTCCTTAATCAGCCGTTACAACATTCCACACTATTGTCGATTTTTTCCCTAAATCTCCCAAGATATAACCTTCATTTTTATTTACATCGTACTTATAAATATATTTGTCAACCTGACTCATAGAATAATTTTTCTTAACCAAGTTTGTTATTACAGTATTTCTCTGTGTATCAACTGTTTTTTTAAGTGTAGTTGAGAAGCATACATCAATCTAGAATGAGAAGCACATGTAATTCAGACTCATTATTTACCATAATATCAATTTTTAATTGCAGGTGCAATATCATAATCCGTGAAGCATGAATTTAGTAACGCAAAAGGAAATATATGACATACACCCAGCTAAGTAAACCATGAAAAATCGCCCAACCGACAGATTTCCATGTTTGCTTCCTCCATCAATTTCGATTTATCTCACTGCCTATCTGTCCGGTAAACCACATCAAAATACTCGCAGACGCACTTCATGCTTTCGTCAAAGTTCCTGCCGATTTCCTCACACGCTGCAGCAAACGCCTTGCGGTGGGCTTTCTTCCACGCGGCAAGGGTGCCGTCCCCCTCGGCGGCGGCACAATCTGCCGTCACATCTTCAAACGGGACAACGTCCACCTTTGTGGTGCGGGTAATGCAGCGCGGCTGCATATCGCTGTCCAGCACGACCGTGTAATCACCCGTGCGCGGCAGCAGCTGCATCTGGGCTTCAAACAGGTTAAACAGCCCGGTGTTGGCGCGTTTTTTGCCGCAAAGAATGTTGTCCAGAATCTCGTCGGTGCCGTTGCTGTCATAAAAACAGACATTGTAGGCAGGAATCTTCAGCCCCGAATCCTTTACAAATTTCTCGATTTGATCCATAGAACCCTCTCACGCCAGATCATCAAAGCCCAACTGCCCGTCACAGCTTGTACGCAGCAGCAGCGGCGGGCGGCTGCAAAGCAGCTCCAGCGCCGCACCGGCGTCCACCAACCACGGACGCACCTGCTCGTGGGAGAGCAGCAGCGGCATACGGTCGTGGATGGGCGCTACCGAATCGTTGGGCTCGGTGGTCAGAATGATAAAGCAGTTCACACCACTTATATTATCATAAATGCCCGCCAAGTAAAGCGGCTGTCCCGGCATTTGAAAAAAATATTTGTGCTTGGCAGCGTCCCATTCATAAAAGCCGGTGGCAGGGATCACGCAGCGCTGGAAGGCAATACTGCGGCGAAACATCGGCTTTTCCGTCACCGTTTCGGCGCGGGCATTGATGATTTGTTGTCTGCCGCGGAAACCGGGCAGCCCCCATTGCTGAAACTCGCCTACGATCTTCTCTCCGCGTGAAACCAGCACCGGTGCCACCTGCGAGGGGCAAATATCTCCTGCCATTGGAAAATTGAGTTCGTTTCCCTCGCTGCGGCGCTGTGCATCGCGCACGATTTGGCGAATCTCTTTATATTCATCGGCAGAAAACTGATACCGTCCACACATACGCGATGCTCCTTCCTTATCCTACTACAATACCGGCGATTCTGAACTCGTCCTCCTCCCGCACAGGGATGGGGGCGTATTTTTTATTCAGCGAGATTAGCGCAATGCCGTTTTCGTCCTTGCGCAGCTTTTTGCAATAGCCTTGGTCGTTCAGGGTGCATAGCACAATATCGCCGTTGTTGGCATCTTGTGCCGCCTTGACCCAAACGGTCTGCCCATTCACAAAGCGCGGCTCCATACTGTCACCAGCGATGCGGACACCGAACTCCGCCTTGGTGGGTACGGATTCATCCACTTCGGTCATCTCTTGGGCGTCATCATCCAGCCACTGACCGGTACCGGCAGAGGCAGGCTGTAAATAGACCGGCAGCAATCGCAGTGTCGGTTCCGGTTTCTCGGTAAACGCTGCCGTGTGCAGCAGCATGGATCGGTATTCCCCCAAACGCTGCTGCCCCGCCTGATTCAGCTTGGGTTCGGAATCCAGATACAAAACTGCCACATCCTCAAACCCTAAAGCCTTTGCCAGCGCCACACCCACGGTAACACGGGGTTCGCGCTCGCCGGCCTCCCACGACATCAAGGAACGTGTGGACACAGCCTTCTCGGATTCCGGCAGGAACTGCTGCATTTTCTGTACGACCATCTCGCGGGTCATCTTCTGCGCTTCACGCGCGGCACGAATACGCTTATTCCAGTTGCTCACGGTATATCACCTCAACTATATTGTACTGCTTTCTGTATGTAAAGTCAAGTGTACAATTACACGGATTTTCGTTTATAGTCATGTAAAATGCACTTGAAAGAGAAACATTGTGGTGTTACAATAGGCGTATAGGAGGTGGGAACAATATGGGACAGCGGCATATACTGCATTGCGATTGCAACTGCTTTGTGTGACACGCAAGTCACTCGATTGATTGTCCTCTAAATGAAAGGACCCGTCGTGCCGTCGGCGGCGCCTACCGTTCACAAAGTGGTCAGTAATGCCCATGAGGAAACGGAACGGGACACAGTAGCCCTTTCTCTGAATGAGAAGGAGTGGCAACCGCGAGGAAGCCGCAAGACTGTTAGCAACGATGCAGTCAGGGAGCAGGCGAAGATAATATGACTAAGAAATCTGAACTGCTGATAAACGTCGTTATTGCAGAACAGGCCAAAGTTGCTGTCAGGCCTGACCCAAAATGGGGCTGAAGTCGGATGTTCCTCTGAATGCATAGGAGCACACGGTCAAATGACTTCCGGCGAAAAGGCAGAGTCTACGTTATCTGTATCAATCAAGTGGAACGTGGTAAGCCCGTATCTTCCCATAACTACATGGAAGGTTTCCCGTGAGGGACGCTAATGAGGGTGCGGGTACAGGAGGACGGAAAAAGCGAATGCCGGGCTGTAACGGCCGGGATAGAGGTTGCAACATTACCTTGCCCGAAAGGGAGCAGACTTCCGTCTGGTCTTTCTTTGCAAGAGAATTTGAGAAATTTCTGAAAGGGGTAAAGCAGATGAACAGGAAACTGTGTGCGGCTCCTCACGCCGGCCAGCGCTGGCAAGACATTGACTTTGCCAATGTTGAGAAGTGCGTGAAGAAACTGCAAATGCGTATTGCAAAGGCCGCAAAGGAAGAAAAGTGGGGCAAGGTCAAAGCCCTGCAATGGACACTGACGCACTCGTATTATGCGAAAGTGCTTGCAGTGAAACAAGTGACAGAAAACAGAGGGAAGCGAACTTCCGGTGTTGACCATGAACTTTGGGACACTCCTGACGGTAAATTGAAAGCGGTCGGAAAATTAAAACGACACGGCTACCGACCGTCACCGCTTAGGCGCGTGTATATACCAAAGAAAAACGGTAAGCTTCGCCCTCTCAGCATTCCAACTATGACAGACAGAGCCATACAAACCCTGTACAGGTTTGCGCTAGACCCCGTTGCGGAAACAACGGCGGATACTCACTCATACGGATTCCGCAAAGGTCGTTGCGTGCAAGATGCCATTGAACACTGTTTCACAAGTCTAAGCCGCGGCACATCACCAGCTTGGATTTTGGAGGGAGACATCAAGGGATGCTTTGACCATATCAGCCACGAGTGGCTACTGGACAATATTCCGATGGACAAAGAAATCCTTGGAAAATTTCTAAAGAGTGGCTTCATAGATGGTGAAACCTTCCACAATACGGAAGAAGGCACCCCGCAGGGCGGTACGATTTCGACCGTACTCTGTAATATGACACTGGATGGATTGGAGTCCTTACTGAAAGAAAGATTTGTCCGCAAGTACAGGAACGGTCGGATGTACAATCCCAAAATCAACTTTACTCGATATGCTGATGACTTCATTGTGACGGGAGAAAGCCCTGAGATGCTAGATGAACAGGTAAAGCCTCTCATCCGGCAATTTCTGCAAGAGCGAGGCCTTACCCTTTCAGAAGAAAAGACAAAGATCACACATATCGAAGATGGGTTTGAATTCCTGGGATGTAACATCCGAAAGTTCAAAGGAAAATTGCTTACACGGCCATCTAAAGCATCCGAAAAAGCATTTCTCGCTAAAATTCGAGCAGTGATTCGGGCAAATCGGATGGCACGCCAACAAGACCTCATTGCCAAACTGAATCCTATTATCCGAGGATGGACAAACTTCCACCGCTTCAACGTCGCCTCCAAGGTATTTCACCATGCCGACTTTCAGATTTACCAGGCATTATGGAAATGGGCCAAAAGGCGGCACCATAACAAAGGAGGTCGCTGGATTGCCCAACGATATTTCCACCGTATTGGCAATCGTACCTGGACATTCTCTGTCCAATGGCGGAGAGCAGATGGCAGTGCAGGGTACTATGCCTTGGAATACGCGAGCGATGTGAAAATTGCCCGCTACCCCAAAATTCAGGACAGAGCCAATCCCTATGATGAGGAGTGGCAGCTGTATTTTGAAGAACGGGAAACGGATAAAATGCGTATCAGTGTAAAAGGCAATGCTACGCTCAGGAAAATCTTCCGAATTCAGAAAGGGCACTGCGCGCTTTGTGGGGATCGCTTAACCCCGGAAACCGGTGCGCGGTGTCACAAATACACCAATGGAATGCGCACGATGAACTATTTGGTTCATCCAAGATGTCACAAAAGAATCCATTCTTTTCCATTATTGCGACCGGCTTATTGCGGCAGTAATAGGCTTTGAAGGCTTGAGCCGTATGACGGGAAACTGTCACGTACGGTTCTTAGGGGAGGGGTGGGCAGTAATGCCTATCTCTTACCCGACTACGCAAGCGTTGAAATGCAGGAACACCCGGAACTGCGCGGGAAAAGCATTGCGGTCTGCGGTGACCCGGAAGCACGACACGGCATTGTACTTACCGCCAGTTATCCTGCCAAGCGTATGGGCGTGAAAACAGGGATGCCTATTTGGGAAGCCAAACAGCATTGCCGTGACTTAATTATTGTACCCGCCAGCTATGGAAAATACCAGAAGTACAGCGGCTATGTGCGAGAAGTTTTTAATGATTATACAGATCAAGTTGAATCCTTTGGGCTTGACGAAGCATGGCTGGATATAACCGGCAGCGTAGGGTTGTTCGGAAGCCCCGTCAAGATCGCAAAGGAAATCAGTGCGCGTATAAAGCGTGAATTGGGTATCACCGTTTCCATTGGTGTTTCTTTCAACAAAATTACCGCAAAACTCGGCAGCGATTATAAAAAGCCTGATGCCATAACGGTCATCGAGCCTGATAATTATAAGCAAATTGTCTACCCGCTGCCGGTGGGTGACCTTTTGTATGTGGGCAATGCCACACAGCGCAAACTCGGCAGTTACGGCATTCGCACCATCGGTCAGCTTGCGGAAACAAACCCTGAAGTCCTCAAGGGCTGGTTTGGTGTGATGGGTTACACACTCTCGGCTTTTGCGCGTGGATTGGACCAAACGCCGGTCGCCAAGCAGGATGCACATTCTGCCATTAAGAGTGTGGGCAACAGCGCCACCACGCCGCGCGATTTGACCACAGATGAGGATGTGTGGCTGATGTTGGTGCTGCTCTCCGAAAGCGTTGCCATGCGTATGCGCGACCTCGGCAGTAAGTGCAATGTGGTGGAGATATATGTGCGGGATAATGAACTGTCCGGCTTTACGCGCCGCCGAAAGCTGGACAACCCCACCAATGTGAGCATCGAAATTGCCCGTATTGCCTTTGATTTATTCAAGCGCAATTATTCGTGGCCGAAGCCCCTGCGCGGCATCGGTGTGCGCGGTGCCGATCTGTGCCCCGCAGACTGCGCGGTGCAATTGGGCTTTTTCTCCAATGAGGAAAAGCGCGAGAATCTGGAACACATCGACAAAGCCGTGGACACCCTGCGCCAGCGATATGGTTACCGCAGTGTACAGCGGGCGGTCGTGTACACAGACCCTGTTTTGGGCGGCATCAACGCCTACGACGACCACAACATCCACCCGGTCGGGTATTTTCATACGGCATAGGAGGCATCGTAAATGATTCAACGAGAAAAGCGCTATGTGGAAGTCGATGTGCGCTTCAGCACCGAGGGACGATTGCGACCTCTGCAGATTATTTTTGATAAAGGGCAGGTCTACAAAATCGACAAGATCAAGGACATCTGCCGCCGCGCCGCCGATGTGGGCGGCGTTGGGGACCGGTATACCTGTATGATTCAAGGTAAAGAGCGCGAGTTGTGGTTTGAAGATGGACGATGGTTTGTGGCGGCGAAGGTGATCAACGAAAAAACACATTAAGAAAATCATCCTGCCAGCCATCAACCTGCTATCGCAGTTCTTCCAGATGATAAATGTAATCCAGCGATTTCAGTGCTTCCATAATCTCATGGTGCGTTTTATACTTCTTCAGTTCGCTGCTGCAAATTGTAACGGTAATCGTATATACGCTTAGTCCGGAACCCACATAGGCGGGGTTCGATTCAATATCATCAATTCGCAGCCCTAAGCGGCGGCTGACTGTAACAAAGTCGCGCAGATACTCGATGTTTTTAAGCTCTAAATGGATTTCAAAGTGGTTGGAACGGTTCTTCAGATACACCTCAATGGTGGGAAACGCCGACAGGATACACAGAAGGAACGCAAACACAATCAGTGTTACCGTGTAAAGCCCTGCACCTATTGTAAAGCCCAAGGCGGCGCAAGACCACAGCGCCGCAGAGGTAGTAAGCCCTTTGATTTGACCGCGTGAGCTAAAAAGAATTGATTTTCCGCTGATGGAAGCCGCTGAAATCATGGTGGCCGCAGACAAAATCGGTATGCTGATTGCCTGAGTCTGCATCAGGTATATGTCAAGTATCATGCAGATGGTAGATGAAAACGAAATCAGCACAAAGGTTCTAAGTCCGGCAGAATGTCGCTTGCTGGATCGTTCACAGCCTATAACGGAGGTCAGGAAAACGGCAAGAGCGATTCTCAGGCAGATGGAAAGCACGTTAATTTCCTGTGACCAACTGCCAAGGTGCTGCGCAATGGGGTCTGACATTTGAAGTGTCATCAAAGTGTCCATATGTCTGCTTTCCTCCTTGTGTTTTGATACGATACTTGGGGGTAGCCTGTCAAGGCGTAATGTTCGTAAGCGGCCTCGTCATACGCCTGTTCATCCTCTAAAAAAGGATCGTTGTGCGCAGGCAATTCTTTTTGAATTGCCTGTATCTGGCGAATCAGGCGTTCGACCTCGTTTTCTGGTTCATGCTCGTCGCATTTGACCGTTTCAGTCACGATGTCATCCAACCTGTTGGAATACGACCCCGACAGGTACAGCGACAATTTTGCGCAAGCAGGTCCGATTAGTTCGTACAAGACGCTGGAGGCAAGGATAATTGTTTCCAGCGCATCGCCCATTGCACCGCCCAAGGTGCGGGCTCCCATCGCGGCCAGTCCAATGGCAACGCCCGCCTGTGGAATTAAAGCCAGCCCAAGGTTGTTGCGAACTTTTTTGTTCTTTCTGGCAAGCAGGCAACCCAAGAAGGCACCGCTGTATTTGCCGAGTATTCTTGTGACAAAGTAGACCACACCGACAGCCAGCAAAGAGGCCGAACCGATATGATCGGAGGAGCTGAAAATAGCATCCAAATCAAAGTTGAGACCAGACCGCACAAAGAACAGCAAGAGCAGCGGAGGGCTGAAGTAATTCAGCTGCTTAAAAAGCCTTTCGTCGTCGGAGGTATTGATGTAAATCATCGACATGGACATACAGCCCAGTAGCGACGAAACGCCCATCAGCGCACAAATTCCGCAGAATGCAAAGAGCAGCGCAATAGATACGATTAGGCGATTGTCGGTTGATCGCTTGTGAAGAAGAAACTTCAAAATCAAACCAAATACGCCGCCCAGCGCAAACGCGAACAGGTTCATTATTATCGGACGCAGCACATTTTGCGCCTGAAAATTGCCGGTCATGGAGGCCAAGGCGATGGAAATGGCGATGCTGTACGCGACAAGCCCCACCACATCGTCCAGTGCGACCACCTGCAGAAGGGTGTCTACAAAATCGCCCTTTGCGTGCGTCTGGCGAATCGTCATCATGGTAGACGCAGGTGCTGTGGCTGATGCCAGCGCGGCAAGAACGACGGAAAATACCATATCAAGACCAAGCACATAATGAGTAGCGATAAACACCGCAATGGATGCCAAGCACGCCTCAAGGAACGTAATAAGCAGCACCTTAACGCCGCTTTTTTTCAGTGTAGAAAAACGGAAAAACTCGCCCGTGCTGAATGCAATGAACGCCAAGGCGATGTCTGCAATGAAATCCATCCTCTCGATAAGACCTACCGGGATCAGGTTTAAGCAGTACGGACCCATCAAAATGCCGGCAACAATGTAGGCCGTGACATTGGGGAGTTTCAGGCGTTTGGTAATTCTTGTCATGGCAAACCCGCCAAATAACATTAAAGAAATCGATATAATCACTATCGAAACCGAGGATGTAATATTCAATTTTTCAATCAGGGGCGTGGTCACTGTCTCGCATTCCTTTCTTAAAAATCACTCGGTCAGGCATTCGCAGGCCAATTTCATACAATAAGATGTTATCCTTGTTCGTTTCTGAAATCTCGCACTGCTTTTTCGTTATCTGAGTTACAGATTATCTTTGATGTATTATCCTTCACGAGTATTGCCTGATTATTGCTTATGGGACGGACATCAAATTCCGAGAACTTTTCCAGTATTTCCTCCGATGCTTTTCTATAAACCTCATCAAGAAAGTGCGGCAAAATATAGTATTTTACCAGCCCAAGCCCGGCATCGTCTTGCTGTGAATACTCCGGCGGTTTTTTATCCATTGGCTCAATATAAGTAATCGTCGGTGCGCAAACAATAGCCCCTGCCGACTCGCCCACCATAAGTTTGCCGCGCTGCAGTTCTTTTTTCAGCAATTTGTCTGTTCCTGATTTTCGCAGCGCATCCATAAGGAAGAACGAATTGCCTCCTGAAAAGTAAATGCAATCTGCCTGCGCAAAGGCTGCCTTGATTGTATTCCTGTCTTCCTTAGAAATATCAATTTCTGTAACGATTGCTCCCATTTCACTGAGCAACTCCCGACCCGCCAGCACATACCGCGAAGCCCCTTCTTTGGCTGCGGCTGTCGGGATAAATGCAATTCTCTTGTTTTGCAAATCCTCCTTAATAAGAGTCCCCACGTTGCAAAAACGTGAGCATAAAAACAAATTCATAATCCATATTTCCTTTTTTGGTAATCTGATGTCCTTTTCGGGTCGTTCTGATTGAATATCATTGCCGAGTCTTTTAGTAAAACGAGAAGAGCACTGTATGGTAACAGCGCTCTTCTTGTTGCGTTGAGAGAAACTTGTGTTATTGGGGCAGGCAGGAAAGGATTCATATGTCTTGTGTAATATGCCGTATAAAGACTTACCGAACCAGCACAACAGCAACATCATTTACATTGGTTCCTGTCGGTCCGGTAAAAAGCAACCCTCCTGCCGCCTGCAGCGCCGTGTAGGAATCATTTTGGTTGAGAGAATCCACCGGGTCAATTTGCGCCGCCCGCAGTGTTGTCAGCGTGTCGCCGTCCACATAACCGCCCGCCGCATCTGTCGGACCATCGGTGCCGTCTGACCCAACACTAAAAACCGCCGCATTGCAGCCCGAAATTGCGGGTGCCGCCGCCAATGCCAGTTCCTGATTGCGCCCGCCCTTGCCGTTTCCGATGATTTTGACCACCGTTTCGCCTCCGGCTATAAACGCCATGGGTTTGTCGGGGTGCTGATGCGTCCGGGCAATTTCCGCAAGGAACAGCCCCGCCTCCCGCGCCTGACAAGCCAGCTGATCGGTCAAAAGGATCGGCGTATAACCAAGTGCCTGTGCAGCATCGGCAGCCGCCGCGCAAAGTTCCCGAACACTTCCTGTAATGCGCGTTGTTACGTTATCTATTTGTTTGGGTGTTTCTTTGCGAAGGCAAGTCAGCGCATCGGCGGACAGCTGTAAGCCGTACTTTTTAACGACATTCTCCGCATCCTTGCAGGTAGACGAATCGACACAAGCCGGTCCGCTTGCAATCATATCCAGCGGGTCACCCAAGACATCGCTCAGGACGACGCACAGCACCTGTGCCGGGGCGCACGCCATAGCAAAACGCCCGCCTTTTACGGCAGACAACCGCTTGCGGATGGTATTGATTTCCACAATATCGGCACCGCATCCCAGCAGCTGCTGTGTGATATCCTGCAATTCATCCAAAGGGATCCAAGGCTTTTCCAGCAGGGCGCTTCCCCCACCGGACAGAAGAAACACCACCGTATCCTGCGCCGTCAACCCCTGCACAAGGTCAAGCGCTGCCTGCGTACCCCGGCAAGAGCCGTCATCCGGGACAGGGTGTCCGCCCTCAAAGCAGCGGATATGGGCAATCGGTCCTTTTATATGCCCATACTTTGTAACAACCACGCCATCCGCAATACGATTCCCCAGGCAGTCAGATGCCGCGTTTGCCATCTGCCATGCCGCTTTTCCTGCTGCCACCAGAACGATTTTTCTGGTTCCAAAGCGATACCCTTGCAGTGCACGCACTACGGCAACATCCGGCAAAACCGCGTGAATTGCCGCAGAAACGATAGATTCCGTATGTTGATGAAGTAATTGATTCATGAGCTGTACTCTCTTCCTTTGCTAATTGCAGGTTTGCAAATATCTCTGTTTTATTAAGCTGCTGGGATATAATGTTGCCGTTATCACCAATCAGAATCGATAGACCCTGCAACTAATGCGTATATTCCACAGCATAGACTTTGCCGTCTATACCCGTAGCAATAACAAGGCTATCGGTTGCTTCCGGAGTCGCCCAAAAGACTCTCTCTGGGTAACCAGCCGCGTCGATACTCCAAAGGATTTCTCCATTATCTGGATTCAATGCCGTAATCCTTCCTCGCTCGGCAACATGAATCAGGCTATTTCCATTATATACGAGTGCCGAATCAATTTGCATCTCTTGTAGGTCCCTGTCTTTATTGTCATAGCGAAGATCCTTTTGCCAAACAACTTGGTTTGTCTCTGCATCAAACGCTGTTATCTGCCTTCCACTGTTCGACGAATAAAATACTGTAGAGCCGTTTGTGGTCATACCACGAGAAGATACCTTTTCCAACGTTGATGTCCACGCCAGCTCTCCCGTATCAAGGCTCAAATAAGCAGGGCGCGTATTTTGTGCATCAATACACCACAATTTTCCGTTGGCGATAACCGGTCGTACATCACCACATACAAACAGGGATTCATCAGTATTCGCATTTCCCCTCCAAATCAGCTGACCTGTAGAGGCGTCGATTGCGTACCAAATATAGGTATCCCGAACAAATGCGTACAAGATTCCATTTTCCAAAATTGGTCTTTGACGCATAAGACCGTCCGTTTGGTATTCCCAGACAATTTCACCAGATGCTGAGTTCAAGCAATAAATTTTTCTATCTCCGCAACCGATGAAAACACGTCCTTCCGATGTAAGGGGATCAGAAAGCACACTCCCGCCTAGTTTGGTGTTCCAGATGATGTTTCCGTCGTCTGCCGAGGCGCAATACACAAATTCATCTCCAGAACCAAAGACTATCTTTCCTTCGCTCGTGATTGCCGGCTTAGAAATCACAAAATCCCCGGTCTGAATACACCATTTTTGGCTTCCGGTGTCACGATCGATACAATATAGGTTCCCGTCATTTGAGCCCACATAAACATTGGCTTCGTTTATGGTTGCGCTAGACTGAATTGAATCTCCGGTCTCAAACACCCATTTGATTGTGGGATTATCACTCGGCGTTGAGTAGTCCTTATATTCTGTCCATTTTTTGTCCTCATTATCAAAAGCTTCAACACCAACAAAATGCGTTCCGGCAATCAGCTCTGGCGTATACGATCCCGTGTCAATGCTTCCACTCCAAATACCGCCCTCTTTTTTTATGAGTTGCGTATATGGCCCGTAATTATCTATTCTTGCCTGAACTGACTTTACGCCGTCTGGTGCATTTTCTATTTGAACTGCCACATCCACCGTATTATCTCTTGCTGTGATGTTTGTAATGGTCATTCTTAGTTTTCTGGTGTTGTTCATTCGACCACTTAACCAAAGTTCCTTGCTATGGTCAGTCGCCTTTCTCTTGTATATGTAGTAATAGTTTTCTGAGAATTCTATCGTCACAAAGTCCTGATTCGGATTATCTTTAATGTACGTTATGTAGTTAATCGGCACACCGTCTTCCACAACATTTCCATAGTAATGGACATGACCATTCATGAAGGCAATAACATTTGAATCTTTTGTCGCACTGAGCAATTCATGCCGTGCCGTAACATTATTGTTGATCTTGAAAGGATGGTGCCCGAATAGGATAACTGGCATATCAGCGGGTATACTATCCAAATCACTCTTAAGCCATTGCAGTTGGGCTTTCCCAATCTTTCCGTCCAACTCAAAATTCACTGTTGTGTCTAACAGAACAAAATGCACACCGCCATAGGTAAAAGACTGATATAGCGGTCCTACCTGATTCGTGAATGTTCTCTTTCCATTGGCGTTCCACCAACGCACATCATGATTACCGGGCGTAGTATAAACTTGTCCGTCAAAGAGTTGCTTATCTTGTAAATATAATTCATATTGTGCAGGCGTTCCATGATCAGATATGTCCCCAGTTATTATCGAGAACGCAGGTTTAATATTGCTGTTGATTTCAGAAATAATTGCCTTAAAGTTTTCAGACCCGATTAGCTCGTGAACATCCGACAGCTGTGCCACCTCGAATCGCGTAAAGCGGCCATAGGTGATGCTCATTTGCACAAAATCAATTTCTCGTGTAAAATCCCCCACAGACGAACTCGCGGAATTATATATTCTTAATGTCAGTTTACCGTTGGCGTCAATATATTGCTCAATTTCTCTCAGTGAGTCCAGTGTAAAGCGAATCATTTCATAGTTGTCAGAACTTGACGCTGTTTTCACAACTGCAAATTTTCCTGTGGATACATTCTTAAGCGACAGGTTTTGAGTATTTGCACCATTCTTTGACTTCAATGCAACTACAAATGTGACTTCACCTATCGTATCAATGTCAATATCCGTATCGAACTCGAATTGCACAGCACTTTTCCGATTATTATCACTATGGAATTTCATCGACTGTCCGTCTATATGATCCAACTTCTCAATTTGTCCTTCACTTGAACCATATTCCTCAACGAAGGTTGTAGGAGTATAGACTTTTTGTTGACTTTGTGAATTGGCAACCGTTGTGACAGACACGCAGTCCGTGTATCTTATGAACTCTTTTGAGGCCGAATTGTATACTCGTATCTGTATGTCTCCTTCCTCTGATATATAAGCACTAATGCCATTTCCAGACAAAACAAAACTTCTTGTTACTTCTTCTGTGCTTCCTGGGATTGTCCCTACAACCTCCCAATTCTGTGTGTCGAATCGATATAATGATAACCAGATAACATTTGTTTCTTCAGACGTATTTCCGGTATAATCAACTTGAATCGTCTGTACATCGTTCTTTTCATAATAGAGTGGCACCGTAGTGGTCCACGCCGCTTTTTTATTGGACGACTTCACTTGAAAAGAGGCACCGTCTCTGTCCTTCAAATTCTTAGCGGTTGTTCCAGCCACAGTAGTTCCCTGCTCAATCTGGGCATTTTCTACTGTGTAATTTCGAACTTCTACATTCTGCACGCTCTCCTCGCACAGCAAAAGCAATTGCATTTGATCCAAAGACAATTCAAACGGGCTCTCTGCCGATATAGTTACCTCAACTTTAATATTTGCGGAATCATCTATATGACAGTCTGACCAGTTGATCAAATTGATTTCATTAAGTCCTTTACTGGATATAGCCCCTGTCGAATTATGCTCAATGTATGAGTTACTATTCCAGTCAAATAAACTTATCGTATAGGTAAGCGATCCTGCATTTACCGTTCCAAGTCTGAATGTTGCAGATTGTATTCTCGTCTTTGGCACTCCCGTAAACAAAACCTCTAACCGGACACAGTTTTTTCCTGCATCGCTAACGCCCGATTTTATGAACACAACTTTTTGATCCAAGTATTCAAGATCGCCAGCTGCTCCAGATTGAATACTGCCATCAAGAATCTCAATATTTGCGGGTACGCTTTGCCTAACCACGTGCCTCACTTCGTCACCCAGTGAATCTACTTCTATTGCATAACACTTAGTACAAAAAGGAAGCGTTACGAATAAGGCAAAAATCAGGGAAAGAAATTTACGCATAGCCACGTCCTCCTACTCTGGTTTTTACGTTTGTTTTTGTTCTCATTTCTCGCCTACGGCGTATGCACTTTCTATCTGCGTAAGGACGGCATCTGGGAAAACCTGCCTTGCCTCCTGCAACAGCGCTTGAGCTTGCTCGGAATGATAATGTGTCATAAACAGCTGTTTGACGCCCGCATCCTTGGCAGTCTGCGCCGCGGTATGCGCGCTCAGGTGATGGTTTTCCTCCGCTGTTTCCCCTGCACAGAAGGTAGATTCACACAGGAACGCATCCGCCCCGGACGCAACCTTGTATAATCCCTCGCACACACCGGTATCCCCGCTGTAGGCAAAGGTTTTTCCCTCCGCTGAGATCCTTACCCCGTAGGATTCAATAAGATGCTTCACCGCAAAGAATGAAAAATGCACTTCATCGAAGTCATACGCTGCGCCATCCTTGATTGTATGAATTTGGAACACGTCGTTCGTGCATAGCTCCTCGCTTGCCCATTGCGGCAAGGCGGGGATAAATAGTGGGATAGGCTTCAGATTTTCACCGTAGGCACGTTTTGTTTCTAACGCATACTTGGCACAGAACAGATCCCCAAAATGGTCAAAATGCAGATGACTTATTATGATCGCGTCCAACTGCGTAAGCGGCAGATGCTTTTGCAGCTTTGCTGCCGAGCCGTTTCCCATATCCAGCAGGATTCGTTTGCCCTTTGTTTGCAGCAGGTAGCATGAACAAGCACCATCTGCCTCCGGGCAGGTTGCATTGTTACCGAACACAGTCAGTTTCATACAGGTTCCTCCAAAAAGACAAGCTGCCCCGATTGTTCTTCGCAATCGGGGCAGCAAATTTCACTGCAACAAGAAATAACTCAGCTGTCCCTGCGGTACAGTGATGGTAATCGGTTCGGTACCGATCATCGAGCTTTCCCGGATAGCCGTATCCATAGATTTCGTATCCTTAACAATACTGCCGTGCAAATCCTTCATCCGGAAGGACACGTCCTGCGTGCTGTCATTGGCAAGAATCACGAGTTTTTCGCCGTTTTCAAGCGCCCAGCAGGATGCAAAGCACTGGTTTGGAACGTTCTCCAGCCACAAATCATCCAGATATTGGGCGTGCTTCAGCAGGGGCTGAAGGTTTCCTCGGAAGGCAGTTGCCATCATTCCATAGTCATGATATGCACTGTCCTCCGGGCGAAGGCGGCTGGTGATGCCAAGCCACAAAATGCTGCCCAGCGTAATGGCTCTGTGCAGGTCCTTGCGGAACCATTCGGGACGGTCTTTTTCTTCCGCCCAGCTTCTGGGGTTTACCATATTGACCTGCGTAAACTCCGGGAAGGTATACTTGAACACATTATAGTGTTCATCATACTCAGCGCCATTCCAGGTCAGATTTCCCCAAGTATAACTGCCGTAAATATCGCCGCAGTTCTCGGTCATGATGTAGGCGTTCGGGTTATAGGCCCGCAGGCGCTCCAGCAGGTTTTTCAGCACATATACATAGCCGTTGTTGAACTCCCCGATATTGTCATGCGAGTGCTCGCTGCAATAGCACGGGAAAGGCTCTGCCGATGCAAGCTGATCCAGATAAATACCGTCGCAGCCATACGCCTTTACGCAGAATTCTGCCGTATCCAGCAGATACTCTCTCCACAGGGCGTCCGAGGGGCAGTTCACAGTGAAATGTTCCGGACCATAGGTTTCCCGGTACATCTCGCCCTTCTCGTTCCGCATGGCCATCTTCTCGCCAACCAGCTTATGGAAGTCCGATTTCAAATCAAATATGCGCGCGTTGATATACAGCGTGGACATACCGCCATGATTGCGGACATATTCCAGCCCGCGCCGGAATTCCATGGCGCTGCCGAGTTCCATATCGGGATAATACTCCGGATAAAAGGAGTCAAAGCCCGTGCGGTTCCAGCTTGCAATAAACATATGCCTTGCGCCCCATGCCTTGCCTGCCTCAAACATAGCCGGGATGTCTTTGAAGGTATGCTCCACCTTGCCGGTACGCTTAAAGTTGTAGCACTGGTTCAGGGCATATTCGTTTTGTAAATACTCGGGGTTATGGTCAAAATCCAGATAAGGAGCGATGTATTCCCGATACACCTTCGAGCCATAATGCCAATCCTTGTCGGAAAGGCATACAACATAATCCCCGGTCTGATAGGTTTCCCCTTGCTTGATTCGGAAATATTTACGGAAGGCAAATGCCATCCAAGGATTTTCTCTGTCGCCGCTGGTTTCTGCTATAACGCCGGTCACCGGGAATCGGGGGTCATGGCTGCCAATATAGAATCCACCGCAACTATTGTAATAGTACATCCAGCTCATGGAGGCTAAGCCGCAGTAATTGATCTCACGGCGATAGATATCCTCAAAGGGTACGCTGCAGCCACGCCAGAAAGTCATACGGTTCTCGGCGTAATTATATACCGGATCTTCTGTTTTGTCACCTGCGTGGTGCGGGTAAACGAGATAATCTTTCTGTCCGTTGCCCAGATAGATGCCGCCCAAGTGCGGCATCAGAATCTCGGTCACATCGATTGTGCTGTGATTGCAGATTTCTGCAGAAAACACCAGACGATCCTGCTCGCAACGGCAGGTCACCTTTGCGGAAATGTCATATTCTCCGAAGGAATCATAGCTCAAAATCAGCGCGTCAGGGGCTTCTGCCACGTCAGAAATATGCCCCGACAGTTTGACCCGTTCGCCGTTCTTCAAGCCATAGAGTTCAATCAACGGGTCGCGCGGCGCGCAGCGGACATAGTTGGTATTGGTAGAAAGATTCCACAGTTCCGTGAAATTTCCGATCTTACGGTCGAAACAAGCCCTGATTTTATCGGTTCTCAATTCCATAGCAGTATACCTTATCAATAACCAAATTCGTTGTAGCGTTCCAGCGCCTCACCGTTGATTTTGGGAGCATTCGGCATATGGTTGGAGATATAGACACTAGGTTTCAGACCCTTTGCCAGAAGCTTTTCCACCACTGTGCTTTGCAGCGCCCACATCAGATAGCTGGCGCTGATACCGCTTGCCGGGCAGATACTCTGTCCCAACGCAGGCACATCGACCAGCGTATCACCATAGTTCGTGCAGTTATCAATGCAGTAGGTACACGCCTCAAATAGGCGCTTTCCGCTGGGGTGCTTGCTTGTCAGGTGGCTGGAGTATTCGACAGACGTCAAAGCGATTGTGGCACAGCCCATCTCGTTCGCCTTAATTGCAAGGTCTACCGGGAAGTAGTTGTATCCCGATACTGAACCGATCATAATGACATCTTCCGGCAAAACATTGGCTCTGCCCAGCACATAATCCGCAAATCCGGGAATGCTGTCATATCCGATGATACCGCGCGCCGGAGAAGGGCGATACCGCACCGGGTTCTGGATTTCGCAGGTGATCTTGATGGGCTTTATCGCCATCATACCGCCGGTTCGACCGACGGCCTCAAACATCAACATATGCCCGGTGTCCATAATATGCCATGCGCCGCCTTTTTCCAGGCGATTCGCAATTTCATCGGCAGCTGCAAGAATCGTTTCCCGCTGGGTGTTTTCTGCCTTGGTCAGCACGTTTTTCATGGCAGAAAAATACTCATCCATTAACATAGGTTGTCCCCCATTCAGCTTGTATATTTTTCAAAAAGTCTTCACGCGAATCCATGCGGCCGACAATCTCGTACATCACAAAAAGTGCCGCGCCGACAATGGGTTCAAACATAGGTTTCCTGTAACTGCATTGCGGCAGTTTCTCTTTTAAGGCAGACTCAAAGCGTTTCGTAAAAATGTCGCCCATATGGCTGGTTCCGCCAAGTAAGGATACCGGCAGTTCATCGTTTCCTACACGCCTTGCCACGGCAGCCGCCAAGTCTGCCAGACATACAGATGCCTCATCCAGAATTCCCAGCGCATCTATGTCCCCTGCCTTGGCAGCTTCTGCCACCGTATAAGACAGCTTTGCTATTTTTTCCCGTGTAAAGTCCGGTTTATATGCGCCCTGCCTTAACGACGGGATACTCTCCATATGCAGCTGCTTCAGTGCCAGCGTTTGCAGCAAGGTGTTGGTACTGCCGCGATCCCATTGCTGTGTGATCCTGTCCAGACACATCAGCCCCATATGGTAACCGCTGCCTTTGTCGCCAAAGAGTGGTCCCCATCCGCCGACGGATATCCAACTTCCCTTTTTATCTCTGCATACGGCAAAGGAACCCGTTCCGGATAAAACGGCAATGCCTCCCGGTTCCCCCAAGGCTCCGTAATACGCGTTATACTCATCGCCTAATACCATCAGCCTCGTTTTCGGGAAACGATCACGCACCGCATTGGCGGAATTTTTGAAGCCGGGAATGAACAGACAGATTTCATTCAGATCCGTATCCCGGATACCTGCCTGTTGCAGACAATCCGAGATGCCGCCGCACACAGCATCTGCAGCGGCATCCGGGTTTATAAAAATGGCATTGGTTCCCTGGGTCTTGCTGAAGCCATGTATATGTCCGGACAGATCAAAGAGCATATATTCTGTTTTGGTTCCCCCGCCGTCACACACCAAATACATGGTCATTACCTCCATCCATCAGGAAAGCGCCGGGATTCTTGTGCGGTACAGTGCAACAGCTTTGGCGTTAAACTCATCGCCACCGGGAATATTGGCACTGCGCAATATCGGGGGAATTTCGCCGTTTTTCAAGTACAGGTTTTCGATTTTCAGAACAATTCTCTGTGCGATAAACAGGCTGCCGAAGGTAGAGGCACCTCCCGTCACCTGATTGGTTCCGGGAACGGTAAAGACGCCATCTCCAAAGGGCGCATGGTTATCGATCACGATATCCGACACATCACACAGATGCTTTCCGATGGCACTGCGCGGTTTCAGCTGCTCCGAGACCGTCTTAGACGTGACGCATACAACCGTCAGCCCCTTTTGCTTTGCGTACAGCGCAGCTTCAACCGGCACGGTGTTGATGCCTGTGTTGGAAGAGATGATGATCGTGTCGCCCTTTTGCAGGGATGCCTTGCCCAAGACCTCCGCAGCCTTGCCGGATTTGCGTTCCATCTGTGTGCTGGTTATCGCGCCGGTGTGGAGCATCAACTCATCCGATAAGATTGGGTTAATGGGAACCAGTCCGCCGCTTCGATAGAACATCTCCTCGACGATCATGTGGGAATGACCTGTTGAAAAGACGTGCAGCAAACCACCGTTTTTGATGGAATGGTAGGCTGCCTCCGCGGCTGCTTCCATCGGTTCCTGCTCCTGCTGCTCGATGCGATTCAGCATCTCATAGATTTTGGACAGATAGCTTCCGTCAGGCAGGAGTTTTTCTGTCATAAGGCCCTCCTTTCTAAAAAAGGGCGGCATATTGCCGCCCTTCCTTCCGGGTCGTACCGGTGAGCCAATTATTTGTTAAGGATCTCTGCTGCCTGCTCGTCCACGCGGGTCTCAAATTCTTCCGGCGTGATTGCACCGGCCCACAGAGTTTCGCATTCCTTCTGGAACATGGTCTGGAAAGCAGAACCATTGAGGTTCGTGGGATAAGGAACGGCAGTTTCCAGAGCTTCCACGAAGTACTTGTTATAGGGAGCCTTTGCCTCAAACGCAGCGGTATCGACCAGCTTAGATGCGGGCAGACCGAAGTTCATATCCAGCGCGATCTGCTGACCTTCCTTACCGGACAGGAACTCCACAACACGCCAAGACAGATCAGGGTTCTTTGCGGTTTTGGGGATGACCCAGGTGTTTACAAAAGAAGAAGTCTTGCTAACGCCATCAATGGAAGGCATGGGCAGAACAGTGTACTCCGTGCCGTTTGCATCCATGTTAGAAGCAGTGGACAGGGCGCCAATCTGCATGGCAACCTTGTTTGCCATAAAGGGAGCGAACTCGTTGTCGCCGAACTGAGCAGCCTGCGTTGCAGTGGGGCATACCTTGTAGGTGTTGCACAGGTCATACATGAACTGGACAGCTTCCTTGGTCTTGGGGTCGGTAGACAGAACGCTTGCCTTGCCGTCTTCGCTGTACAGCTTGCCGCCGAAGGCTGCGATCATAGCAAAGGTCTGGTCGGTATAGTTCTTCCAGTAATAGCCCCACTGTGCATCGGCACCGGAACCCTTGGTCAGCTGCTTTGCCACCTCGACAAAGTCATCCATCGTCCAATCTTCGGAAGGAATTTCCACACCGGCGTCCTTGAACATCTTGGTGTTGATGTACATGACCTTGGGGGTGATGTCACGGGCAGCCGCGTACATCGTGCCGTTCACGGTCAAAGCCTCGGTAACGACGGGATAGAGGGAATCCTTGTACTCCTGGCTGGCCAGATCGTCCAGCGGCATCAGCATACCGTTCAGCGCATAACGGGGCACCTGGTCCATAGCAAGCATCATTACATCAGGAATCTCACCTGCTGCCAGCTTGGTAATCATGGTGTCCGCATACTTGCTGGGAATGGTAACGAACTCCAGCTTGATATCCGGATTTTCTGCTTCAAAATCCGACTTCATCTTCTGCAGGTGCTCAAATTTGGTGATGTCCCACCAAGTATACACAGTAAGGGTAACAGGGTCTTTCGTTTCAGGGGTCGAGGCAACCGTAGATGTTTCTTCGCTGCCGGAAGCAGCAGGTGCCGCACCGGAGCTTGCGCTGTTGCCGCCGCAGGCAGCAAGGGATAGGATGAATGTCAGAGCCAAAAGCAGTGCAAAGACATTGCGAACGATCTTTTTCATTTCTAGTCCTCCGTTTTGTATGAATATTGTACGACCGTAACAGGCCGCGAGTCCTTGATTATTTTCCGCCGAAACCGGAGTTCATGGCAGATGCCATGAAGTACTTCTGGAACAGCAGGAATACGATAACGATGGGCACGATGCTCATGGTTGCACCGGCCAGAAGAACTGCCCAGTTGGGATCCCATTCCTTGAGGTATTTAAGACCTACCGTCAGGGTCAGTTTGTCATAATCGTTGATTACGATCATCGGCCAGAGGAATGCGTTCCAAACGCTGCGGAACGACAGAATTGCCGTTGTAGCAATGGCAGGCTTTGCATTGGGAAGTACAATCTTGAAGAACACACCCAGTCGGGAACAGCCATCCACGATTGCTGCATTTTCAAGATCCTTGGGGATGCTCAGGAAATACTGCCGGAAGAAAAAGATGTTGAATGCGTTCGTTCCGGTAAACATACTGGTAAGGAACAATGCGGTATAGGTGTTCGCCAGATGCGCATCAACAACGATTTTGTAGTTCGGGATAAGCGTTACATGGCTGGGCACCATCATGGTTGCCACAAACGCAAGGAACAAGATGTTCCTTCCCTTAAACTCCAACCGAGTCAGCGCATAGGCTGTCAGGGATGCTACGGCAATCATGCATATGGGCATTGCCACAGCAAGGAAGAATGAGTTTACGACAAACTTGCCGAACGGCAGTACCTGAAACAAACGCTCATAATTGTAAAGCGTTGCCGGCTTCGGCAGCAGATCCAGCGGAGAGCCGCCATAAAGCTGTTCCGACGTCTTAAAGGACGACAGCACCGACCATACGAACGGATAAATCATCGTCAGCGACAAAAGCACCATAAAGCAGTGATAAACCACTGACCCAATGCGCTTACGGGCCTTGACGCCCAGGGATTTCTGTTTCATTTTATTCTCCTCCCTGTTCGTTGCGGAATTTATACTGGATCAACGACACAACCATAATCAATGCAAAGAATATCCATGCCAGTGCGGATGCATAGCCCATGTTGTAGCTGCTGAAGGCTTGTTCGTAGATGTAATACATCATGGTACTGGTCGAACCCAAAGGACCGCCGGCTGTCATAATAAAGATGGATTCGAACATATTGAACGCTTCGATTACCAGAAGAATCATGACAACAAACGTTGTGTTCGACAAAAGCGGCAATGTGATGCGGAAAAACTTCTGGATTTCGCTGGCGCCGTCCAGCTCCGCTGCTTCATACAGGGTTTCTGGTATCGTCTGAAGACCGGCAAGGAACATAATCATATAGTAGCCGCCCATCTGCCATACACGCATGATGACAAGTGCCGGCTTGCTCCACGCTGTATCACCCAGCCACATGGGTACGTCATTCAGTCCGATTGCCATCAGGAAGTTGTTGATCAAACCCATATCCGGGTTGAAGATCCACAGCCAAACCATACTGACCGCAACCGTTGAGGTAATGCTGGGCAGGAACAGCGCCACGCGGTAAATGTTGTTCACCCAACTGGTCTTTTTGTTGATCAGTATAGCCAGTAAGAGGGAAAGCGCCAGAACGATGGGAACCAGCGTGACGACAAAGTAAAGCGTATTGCCAAAGTACTTATAAAAATACTGATCCTTCGTGAAGGCTCGGATATAATTGTCAAAGCCCACCCATTTGGGAGCGCTGAGCAGATCATAGTCTGTCAGGGACAGATAGAAGGAATACAAGATTGAGCCAAAGGTGAAAATGCTAAACCCAATTAGGGCCGGTGAAACAAACAGCCATCCCAAACAGGCTTCGCGTCGTTTCAGCGTCATAAACCGTTTTTTCGGTTCCTTTACTGTCGGATTCATCTGTGTCCTGTGCTCCTTTCAAATCCTGTCAATAAATACATGTTGTCATGTTGTTATAACGTCTATATCGATTTTTTATTGCGTCCTGTGGAACGGACGCAATAAATTGGTTTATTTTTCCAATGTTACATTAAAAACATACTTATCTCCGCGATATACGGATTCCGTATATTCAAGCGGAACTCCCGCACCGTCATACGCAGTTCGCGTAATCCTCAGCACAGGCGCACCGGCTTTGATCTGGAGCTGCTTTGCTTCCTTTGCCTTTGCCAAACCGGATTGAATGCTCTCGATTGCCTTTGCAGGCTCACAGCCGTAACGCTGTCTAAAAAGCGTATAAAGCGACTTGCTCATATCATATGTTTCGATCCCTGCGAATCTGGCGAACGGCAGGCAAACCGTTTCAACCGCCATAGGCACTGCATCCGCACAGCGCAAGCGAGAAATGATGTATACCTTTTGGGTGCCATCCAATTCCAATGCGTTGGCGACCGGCTCACTCGGAAATTCCAAACTCTGTGAAATCAGTGAAGTGGAAGGTTCCATACCAATGCTGCGCATTTCATCGCTGAATCCTATCAAGTGGTTCAATTGCATTCCGGCTCTTTTTGCCGCTACAAAACTTCCCTTCCCTTGTATTTTGTAGATGTAACCACTCTGCGCCAAGCCATCTAACGCTTGTCTTACCGTAATACGGCTTACGCCGAAAATCTCACCTATGGTTTCCTCCGTGGGCATTTTGTCGCCCTCTGCCAACTTTCCTGACTCAATGAGTGACCGATAATAGCTAATGATCTGAGAATATCTTGGTGCAGCTTTCATAATTGTTTGTACCCTTCCCTCTTAGCTTATTCAGTTTTCCCTCATCTACTTGTTATGACAACATAATAACATCCCTCTCTTCTGTTGTCAATGCATTTTCACACACATAGGTCAAGTTTGTGAAATACTGCCAATTTAAGCAGTGCCGTTTTATACAAAAAGGCAGTCTTATTGTCAGCGCATTATCTGTAAATACAACTTTGCAAAAATGAGCATTTTGAAATATCATTCTCATAGGAGATTGCGGCACAATTCCCCAAATTCTTTGTTATCCCCGCTGTATCACCCGATACAGCGGTATTTTTGTTGTCAAAAAAGGAGTTATTGCAATGTCTAACGAAAACAAAATCCGTATTCTGTATGTTCAGCCGGGCAAATATCCGGAAGAACGGCTTGTTGCAAATGAGCTGCATCCCCTTCAGCAACTTATCGCTGGGTAGCGGGTTATATTTCTTCCGTCCGCAATCTCCAAGAAAGAACACTCATTCTCTCTTGAGATATTTCGGCATATGGGGCATCTGCATCACCTCCTTGCCCGCGCCTGTTTTTGTAGGTTTACTTTTGAAAATAGAAAAACGCCCAACATCTCCCGAAACTGTTCGCTTTCAGGGCGATTTTGGACGTTTTTGTTTGATATGGCTTTACGGTGGTGGGAAAGCCCGCTATTTGCTTCTTTGTGGCAATAGAAAAGCGCCACATCGCTGCGGCGCTTTTGCTTTGCCCGGAAGATGGAACGGGGGCTGTTCAGTTATCTGTTGTTCCACTTATATGTTTTCCATAGGTAGATGTGTTCTGGTGATTGATAATAACAGGAGTTCCAACAACACCCCCACTTTGGCTTGTGTCCATATCCACACTACTGCTCAATCCAGCACTGTTTCCCGTGCTTGCGTAACAGTAGGATACTTCGCCTACAGCACTAGCCGTTTTCGTTGCAAGTTGATGTGAACTAGAGTCAGCCGCTATCCAACCGATGCCAAAACTATCAATGCCTATGGAAGATGAGTCGGAGGAGACCGGCGAGGAAGATACCGAACCCATCTGATTTTAAGGCGGCATTTTGCCGCCGTACATAACTATCATTTGTGTATTTTTCGGAAGCGCAATCATTGTGGCCGAATGCTATATATCGTATCAAATTGGTATGGATCTGATTGTAAAACTTTTCCATTTGAAATCACGATAATTGTTTCGCCTTCTTTAATTTGCGATAGTTGAACTTGCCCTTTCAAATAATCTGATGCTCCATGAATTATGTATTCATCATCGGCATCATACAACTGGTTTTTTGCTATTGCATAGATACAGTTCTCTTGCAAATCCACATTTGTGACTGTGAGCTTCGATTCTTTTCTATCTAAAAAATTCACTTTGAAAAACCCAAAGGAAAAAACTACTATCATTGCAGTGCAAATGCTGAAAACCACTTTCTTTGTCATTTTATTCGCCTCTATAAGAAAGAAATAGCGTATATAACGACTGCGTTATTCGCAAAGCGCCTGTATAAGAAGTTGGATATTGTGAGCCATCCACTGTGCTTCCATCTTTATGAATTCCAATAGCCACATATCCAGATCCGGAAATGTATTCCACAAGTGGGCCGCCACTAAATCCACCTGTCAGATCCCAATCGCCTTTGAGATATTTAGACGTTTGACTTTTTATATGGCCGGAGGATTTACACATTTTATATTTAGCATCTACTCCGTTTATCTGACTCGGATAGCCGTAAGCATACACCAATTGTGATGACGAATAGTTATTGGATTGCCAATGCAACCCCAACCATCCGGTTTTTGATCCAAGATTATTTTTGAGTGTAATAATAGCCCAATCCTCCGAAGATTTTCCGGCAAGATAAGAACTACTAACAGTCATCGAACTTGCCGAAACATTTTCGCTTCCATAGGGTTTACTGCTGCCAGAACGTGCAGGCGCTACGTTTACCGACTTAACATATGCTTTATCCTTTATACTGTAAAGATTATGCGCCGCCGTTGCAAGCGCATTTGGCCCAATCATAAATCCGGAGCCGTAATTGGTGCCGCCACTACTAGTTGTTATTTGCAAACAGACAGTGCTGCAATATGGTGATGATGCCGGATTATCAACAACTACAATATCGTTATTTCCGACAATCGCACTAGGATCCAATATATCAAAATTCGGAATTTTTCCATTAGGAAAATAGCCTGCACTTGTTTCCTCATCCGTCAAGGAATTAGTTTCAAATACAATTTTTTCAATTGATTCTTCTCCAGTATCAAAATCGTATTTATGGTATTCTTCCGTACGGAAATTTTCTCTATCACCTGAATCGTCCGCAAAAACAGTCATTCCAGAATTAAAGCTTAATGCAGACAATGCCATGATGCTGCTTGACTTCAAAAAAAGTCTGCGAGATATTTTTTCAACTTTCATATTAATTCCTTTCGATTTTTGATTTATCTACTGGTGCTTCCTGTAATGGTCTCACTCTGCCCATCAGTATAACTAAATGTTGCAGAATACTCCAGCTTATAAGATTTTCCGGACTTAGTGTTAAAATTGTTTGGCTGACTTTGTTTTTAAGGATTCACTTTTATCCTGCATCGGAATCACCTCCATGCAAACTTTTATGCATTTACCT
>ERZ832317.1503-NODE-1503-length-29623-cov-17.694535_pt1 | contig 29623 bp, 27 predicted proteins | sample MGYA00519695_ERZ832317 | MGnify/ENA primary metagenome ERZ832317 (study PRJEB31850, sample SAMEA3708726) | human gut metagenome | biome: human gut; feature: human-associated habitat; material: faeces | place: China | collected 2014 ...
CCTGGTGCAGCGCTTCGGGCAGCAGCGTCCAGAAATCCCAGTTGTTGTTGGCCGAACGCAGGTTGGTGCGCGGGTCGCGCTTCACGGCATGGTTCAGGTCGGGGAATTTCAGCGGGTCGCGCAGGAAGAATACGGGGGTGTTGTTGCCCACGAGATCCCAGTTGCCCGCGTCGGTGTAGAACTTCATGGCGAAACCGCGGATGTCGCGCTCGGCATCGGCTGCGCCGCGCTCGCCGGCGACGGTCGAGAAACGCACGAAGCATTCGGTCTTCTTGCCGACCCGGGCGAAGATCGACGCACGCGTGTATTCGGTGATGTCCTGCGTCACCGTAAAGGTGCCGAATGCGCCCGAGCCTTTGGCATGCATACGCCGTTCGGGGATTACTTCGCGGTCGAAATGCGCGAGTTTCTCGAGGAACCACGGGTCTTGCAGCGTCACGGGGCCGCGGACGCCTGCGGTCTGGATGTTCTGGTTGTCGGCGATCGGCCGGCCGTTCTCAGCGGTAAGCTGTTTCTTTTTGTCCATGGGGTTTTCTTATTATGCGGGTTAGATTTTTTATAAATGTAAGTTATGTTTCACGGATTTGCAAATCGGTAATTCTGATGATGGTATAACCTGAAGTTATACGGGCCGAAAACCGTACCTTGACTGCCTCCGAAGGCGGATGCGATTTTTCGGCCCGAAATGCGGGTATTTTTATTTTTGTGCATTATCTTTGAAACACCGCTTGCGATTGTTTCCCCGAACCTAAATCTCCGAACCATGGATCTGACATTCAGCACGCCCCTGAAAGGCAACCTCGTCCTGTGCAGCGACTACCGCGATGCCGCGCTGCATCGCAGCCCCGGGCTCTATAAATTCGTCTGGGTAAGGCGTGGATGCCTTTGGCTCGAAGTCGACCATATTCCCATGGAGCTCCGGGCTGGGATGCTGCTGCCCCTGACGCCGCTCCATACCCTCGACGTGACGCGCGCCGAGGGCGAATACCTGATCCTTGCTTTCGACAGCAATTTCTACTGCATTTTCGGTCATGACGGCGAGGTGTCGTGCAGCGGGCTGCTTTTCAACGGCAGTTCCGAAGTGCTGCGGCTCGAACTCTCCGAAATGCGCACGGCCGCCCTGCAACGGGTGGTCGACGACCTGCGGGCCGAATACGGGGTAGTTGACGGTCTGCGCGAAGAGATGCTCCGCATGCAGCTCAAACGGTTTATTATCATATGTACGCGCATCGCGCGCGAGCATTTCTCCGTCGGTGCCGACCGTGAAAAACTCTTCGACACGGTGCGCCGCTACTATGTGCTGGTCGACGAGCATTTCCGGACGAAGAAACGGGTGCAGGACTATGCCGGGCTGCTCCACCGGTCGCCCAAGACGCTCGCCAACCTCTTCGCCTCGTGCGGGCAGCCCTCGCCGCTGAACATCATCCACGACCGGGTCAATGCCGAGGCGCGCCGCCTGCTGCTCTATACCCCGAAAAGCGCCAAGGAGATCGCTTACCTGCTGGGCTATGAGGATACCGCGGCTTTCAGCCGTTTCTTCGCCAAAATGAACGGCGAGAGCATCACCGGGTTCCGGCAGCGCGAAAAAAGGGAATAATTCCCAACATTTCCGGCATTCCTGCCATCGTATGTCCGATCCGGAATCCAGACCTTTGCATCATCGGACAATTAACGAAAAACGAATATGATGCAAAGACTTTCCTGCCTGTTTTACGGCTTTTTGAAAATTGCGGCCAACGCGCAACGGCTCGGCCTGGGGATGATCCGGGTGGCTATCCTTATCATTTTTGTCTGGATCGGCGGACTTAAATTCCGGAATTACGAAGCCGAAGGCATCGTGCCCTTCGTGGCGAACAGTCCCTTCATGAGTTTCTTCTACAACGAAAAAGCACCCGAATACAGGGATTATAAACTCAAGGAGGGCGAATACGACGCTGCAAAGCATGCGTGGCATGAAAAGAACAACACCTATGGCTTTTCCCACGGGCTGGGGTTGCTGATTATGGGAATCGGCATCCTGACCTTCCTTGGGTTCTTCTCGGCCCGCATCGGCCTGGCCGGGGAGCTGCTGGCCGTGATTATGACGCTCGGCACGCTGTCGTTTCTGGTGACTACGCCCGAAGTCTGGGTGCCGGAGCTGGGCAGCGGGGAATACGGGTTCCCGTTGCTCTCGGGCGCGGGACGGCTGGTGATAAAGGATACTGCGATCCTTGCCGGTGTCGTGGTGCTGCTCTCCGATACGGCGCGTAAGCTATTGGCGCGACGGCGGGAAGCGTAACGGAGTTTAAAAAGGGACGACACTGCATGTCGTCCCTTTTTGTTTTGTGCGAATGGCAGGGCAGATATTCTCCTCCTTATTTCTGCCGGAAGCAAATCTGCATCGGCACCCCGGTATAAGAAAAGTCCCCCTTTGTCAAAGGGGGACTTAGGGGGAATATTAAAGCGGGATTTTTCCGGCGACAAGACCGGGCGATGCCGCAGCTGTCCTTATTTCTGCCGGAAGTAGATTTGCATTGGTACCCCGGTTTGTAAAAGTCCCCCTTTGTCAAAGGGGGATTTAGGGGGAATGTTAGAGCGGGATTTCTCCGGCGACAAGACCTGACGATGCCGCAGCCCGTCCTTATTTCTGCCGGAAGTAAATTTGCATCGGCACCCCGGAGAAATCCCAGTGGTCGCGGATGTTGTTTTCGAGGAAGCGGCGGTAAGGTTCCTTGATGTACTGCGGCAGGTTGACGAAGAACGCGAACTGCGGCGTCGGCGTCGGCAACTGGGTTACATATTTGATCTTGATGTATTTGCCCTTGGTCGCGGGCGGCGGGTAATTTTCGATCAGCGGCAGCAGGAAATCGTTGAGCGCCGAGGTCGAGATGCGGCGTTTGCGCGACTCGTAGACCCGGATGGCCGTCTGGAGTACGTCGAAAATGCGTTGTTTGCTCAGAACCGAGGTGAAGATGATCGGAATGTCGTTGAACGGTGCGAGTTTCTTCTTCAGGAACTCCGTCCACTCCTTCATCGTATTGTTGTCCTTTTCGACCAGATCCCATTTGTTGACCACGATCACGCAACCCTTGCGGTTGCGGACGATCAGGTTGTGGATGTTGAGGTCTTGCGATTCGAGCCCCTGCTGTGCGTCGAGCATCAGGATGCAGACGTCGGAATTTTCGATGGCGCGGATCGAACGCATCACCGAGTAAAATTCGAGGTCTTCCATCGCCTTGCCCTTCTTGCGCATGCCTGCCGTGTCCACAAGGTAGAAGTCCATCCCGAATTTGTTGTAGCGGGTGTGGATCGAGTCGCGTGTGGTGCCGGCGATCGAGGTCACGATATTGCGTTCTTCGCCCAGCAGGGCGTTGGTCATCGACGATTTGCCGACGTTGGGACGGCCCACGATGGTGATGTGCGGCAGGTTCTCCTCCTCTTCGGCCAAGGCCTCGGCGGGCAGCGCCGCGAGGATGGCATCCATCAGGTCGCCCGTGCCGCTGCCGCTCATCGAACTGATGCAGTAGGGATCGCCCAGCCCCAGGGCATAGAACTCGTGCGAAGAGTATATCTGGTCGTTGTTGTCGACCTTGTTGCAGACGAGGATCACCTTTTTCGATGTGCGGCGCAGGAGGTCGGCCATCAGCATGTCGAGGTCGGTGATGCCGGTCTTGACTTCGACCAGGAAGAGGATCACGTCAGCTTCGTCGATCGCCAGCAATACCTGGCGGCGGATTTCGTCCTCGAAGATATCTTCCGAATTGACAGTGTAGCCGCCCGTGTCTATCACGGAAAATTCTCGGCCGTTCCAGTCGGTCTTACCGTAATGGCGGTCGCGGGTGGTTCCGGCCGTGGCATCGACGATGGCCTTTCGCTGGCCGACCAGACGGTTGAAGAGGGTGCTTTTGCCGACATTCGGACGGCCCACGATTGCTACGAGACTCATACTCTATTTCTTTTTCTTGCAAAGATAATACAACGAGGACGCAAAACCAAACCTGTCCGGGTTTTTCCGGGGCGTCCGTCGCCCGTAAAGGTAGTATAAAATCCGGAAACGGGAAACTCCCGCCCGGTAGCCCGGGCGCACGTTACAGGTAGCGGTTGTCCGTGTCGCCCGCCTGTACGGGATAGATCAGCACGAAACTGTGCCCGGCGAAGAACTGCTCCATATACCCCGGCACCTTGCTCATGGCGGGGTGGTAGGAGAGCCGGTCGCGGCGGCTCATCACCACCCACAGGCAATCGTCGCGTTTGGTTTCATAGGTCAGCGCCGTCAGGTCGTCCCAGCAGTCGGAAACCACGTATTCGGCTTTCGACGAGCGTTTTCCGCGCGAAGGCCGCAGGTATTGCATCGTGCTGGCCGGGGCGTAGAAGACGATCCTGGCACTCGAATTCTCGGCCAGGTTGCGTAATTTCTGCATCCAGAGCTGGAACCCGGCCTCTTTCTCGGCTTTCTCGGGTACGATGACCAGGTGCCGCTTGACGGTGGTGAGCGGTTGTTCGGGATGGTAGAAGAACGTGGTGACGTTGCTGTAGCCCAGCAGGTCGGCGGCCATCCTGCCGATGCCCGACCCGCCGGGCGTACGGTCGTGGTGCATACCCATCACGATGTCGGAGATATTGCGCTCCTTGACCACGCTGACGATGGCGTTGGCGATGTTCACGTCGTAGCGGAGCAGTTGTTGCATGTAGTTGTCGGCCGATGCCGCCGCCTGCGCCGCCATGTCGAGCAGTTTGCGCCCCTGTTTTTCGAGGTTGGGGTCTTCGACCTTGTTGTCGATGGCGTTCAGCGCATACAGCCCGTTCCGCTCCTTGGCCTTTTTGAGCGTCATGCTCAGGCAGACCAGTTCGTAGGCGGTCTGCTCGTTGGCGAGCGGGATCAGGATATGGTCTTCCTCCTGCGGCTCCTTGTCGTCGTCCTGCGCATTGCGCATTGCGATGTTGTGTGCGCCCCGTTGCGTGGCGAAGGTCGAGACGGTGCAGGTGGCGAGGATCATCAGGATCGTGCCGTTCAGGACGCTTTCGCTCAGCAGGCGGATTGGTTCGCCGTCCGCCGTATGCCCGAGTATGACGTTGTAGCCGACCATGACGGCCGCGAGCGTCGCCGCCACATGGGCGCTGCTCAGCCCGAAGATCACCGTACGCTGGTCGTTCGAGAGCCGGAAGGTCTTTTGCGTGAAATAGGCCGCGAGGAATTTCGCGAGCGTAATCAGGGCGATCATCACCAGCGCCACTTCGATGCTTTCCCAGTCGCGGAAGAACGCCCGGTAGTCGATGAGCATGCCCACGCCGATCAGGAAGAAGGGGATGAAGATGGCGTTTCCCACGAATTCGATCCGGTTCATCAGGGGCGAGGTGCGGGGGATCTGGCGGTTGAGGGCCAACCCCGAGAGGAATGCACCGATGATCGGCTCCAGCCCGGCCATGTGCGCGAGATAGGCTCCCAGGAATACCATCGCCAGCACGAAGATATACTGCGATACGCTGTCGCTGCAATGTTTGAAAAACCAGTGCGCCAGCAGCGGGAACAGGAACAGGATGATGCCGATCGAGAGCAGTACCGAGGCGCTGAGCCTCCACCAGAATGTTTCGTCGACATTGCCCGTGGCCATCCCGACGATGACCGTGAGCAGCAGCAGGGCGAGCGTGTCGGTGATGACCGTGCCGCCGACTGCGATCGTGACGGCCTTGTCGCGCGAGATGCCGAGTTTGCTGACGATGGGGTAGGCGATAAGGGTTTGCGAGGCGAAGAGCCCGGCCAGCAGGATCGAGGAGTAAATCGGGAAGCCCAGGATGTAATACCCGGCCAGGATGCCGAGTCCGAGCGGCACGCAGAAGGTGTAGAGCCCGAAGATGAGGCTGCGCCAGCTGTTTTTCTTGAAATCGGACATGTCCATGTCCAGCCCCGACAGGAACATGATGTACAGGAGGCCGGCCGTTCCCGAGAGGATGATGCTGCTATCGCGCAGAACCAGGTTCAGGCCGTGGGGGCCGATCACCGCACCTGCGATGATGAGCCCCAGCAAATAGGGGATTTTGAGTTTGTTCAGTAACAACGGTGCCGCCAGAATGATGACCAGGATCAGCAGGAATTTCAGGATCGGGTCTTCGAGCGGCAACGTTATGGAGTCTATATGTGCGAATAGGAACATACGGTCGGATTGATGTATTTATACAAAAATATGAAAATCCGCGGTAAAATCCAAACGACGGTGCGTTTTGCCCTGCCGCCGATTAGTCTGCCTATGCTGCGGCCGGTTTTTTTGTGTCCAGGACAACTCACTGTCGATGGGATTGCGACACTGGTAACGAACTGTGGGATAACCGATTTTTGCTCGGAGTCAGCAGAAGGATGAGGGGCATTAGTTCAAAGAGTCTTTTTTAACGACTGATTTGTCGTAGATTTTACTGTCGTGTTCCAAGAGCCTTTAAAAAATAAAGATCGGCGAAAGCAAAAGTCTTTCGCCGATCTTTATTTTTATCAATATCGACTATGGCCAAAAAATTGATTTTGCCAAAGCTATGGCACCTACGACTCCAGCGGGAATTGGGCCACATACGATTCCTATGCCATAGAGACTTGCATCGATTAAATTACTTTGTTGTTTATGATTCATCTGTTTTGCAATGTCGCTCCAAATCATACGGTCACCGGGCGACATTCTGGTTGTTGCCTGGGGTTGATAATATTCAATTAAAATCTCAATCCATGAATTTCGTATTTTTGCAAGAGTTTCAAGTTGAAGTTTTAACTCTTTCTGTTCATTTTGGTGTAGCGTTAAAAAATATGGGCTAACGTAAAACTCCTCTATTTTTTCAGTTAGTAAATTTACATTCGCATCAAACATTATAGATTTGATCTGCATGATAAAGTCTTCAGGAATGACTATTGCCGATGAGTTATCATTACGCGTTTCGGAAGAATAGCTTTTCCGATTTATAAGGGCGAGTTCTTTGGGTGATAATTGGCTAAAATATACATCTGAAAAATTCTTAAAGTGTTCATTTAAATCAATATCAGATTCGGATACTGAAATTTTTTTACATTCCTTAAAAATTGTTCCGACCAAATTTTTGTATAAAGAAGCATATTCACTAGATAGGACATCAACATCTTCTTCATAAATTTGTTGTAAACTTGACGTCGTTTCTACTTCAGAAGAACAGGAGGAAAATGCGGCTACTAAAATAATAGACAAACCGGTGTAAAACAGCAACTGTTTCATTTTTTTCCATTTTTTAAAAGTGAGTAAATGATTAGCAGGACAAATGAGATGATGTAAAGTGATTTGAAGTAAATTTTATTTTCTTCGGTGTCGAATTTAGGCACAGATGTCAAAACGAAATATGAGATAAATAGGGCAATAGAGATGTATAATACCACTTTGTGCGTATATTTATTGAGCCTCATGCGATAAATAATGTTGGTTTATAAAAATAATGTATGGTATAAATATAGTAAATATTTTTCTTTCGGGCAAGAGAAAAAATATTTTTTTTGTTCATTGCGGGATCGTCGTGTCTGATGGCCTTCAAATTGATAATTAGCCATCTGCATGCTTCGGCGAGGCTCGGGAATATTTGCGCCGGCAATCGCTGCCCCCTCCCGCGATGCCGTGTGTCTTGCACATTTTTTGTCCGGCGGAATGTGGCTGTCTGATCGCAATGATGCCGAATTGTGAAATAATGGGGGCCAAGAGCAGGAAATTTGTCAAAAAAAACGTAACTTTGAAAAATCGTATGGATAAAAAATCGTCGCCGATGCGTGTTGACAAAGTAGATAAACGTGTTCTCGGGCCCGTGCTTATGGGCTTCTTTATCATGGGGTTCTGCGATATCGTGGCTCCGATCTCGGGGCGTATCGCCACCGAATTTCCCGCATCGCAGCAGGCGGCCGTGAGTTTCCTGCCTACGATGGTGTTCCTTTGGTTCCTCGTCCTGTCGACCCCCTTGGCGGCACTGATGAACCGCATCGGCCGCAAGGCCATGTCGATGATCGGCTATGCCTTCACGATCGCCGGCTTGCTGGTGCCCTTCCTCGCAGGCGAGGGCTGCGCACTGGGCTGGTACTTCGCCGGCTTCGGGCTGCTCGGCATCGGCAATACGGCGCTCCAGGTGGCGGTCAACCCCCTGCTGGCGACCATCGTGCCGGGCGAGCGGATGACGAGCTACCTGACCGTGGGACAGATTTTCCGCAACACCTCGCTGCTGTTGCTGGCGCCCATCGTCACGGCGCTCGTGGCGCTCACGGGTTCGTGGCGTCTGCTGCTGCCGATCTATGCCGGGCTCACCGTGCTGGGCGGCATCTGGCTGCAATTTACCACCGTGGCCGAACCCGAACGCAGCGGGCATGCGGCGGGGATGTCCGATTGTTTCCGGCTGCTGAGGAACAGGGCCGTCCTGTTGTGTACGCTGGGTGTGGCGTGTTTCATCGCCGGGGACGTCGGGATCGGGTTCCTCTCGGTACGGCTGATCGACAACCCCGATTCGATCCTCACCACTACGGGTTTCTATGCCTGCCGCATCGTCGGTACGCTGGTCGGAGCCTGGGTGCTGGTGCGCCTTTCGGACGTGAAATACCTGAGCTGGAATATGGCCGGGGCGCTGGTGCTCTGCGTAGTGCTGCTTTTCGTACGCAACGAGGCTGCGATTTATGCGGCCGTCGGGCTGATGGGCTTCGCCATGGCCTGCGTCTTCGCCACCTTCTATGCCGTGGCGACCAAAGCCGTACCCGAACAGGCCAACGGGGTCGCGGGGCTGATGATTATGGCGATTGCCGCCGGGGCCGTCTCGGGGCCCGTATGCGGGGCGATCATCCGCTGGACGGGGAACCCCCACCTGGGGATGCTGTTCGTCGCCCTCTGCGTGGGTTATATGCTCTGGGCAAGTATCAAGTTGAAAATCAAATAAACAGTTGTTCAATGATTCGTAAAATTGTAATAACCCTGCTGTTGGGGGCCTGCGTATGGCCGGCCTTAGCGCAGCGCCCCCGCACGCGGGTCGAGTGGGGGGTGATCGGCGGTATCAACGTCCCCGATTATACGACCAACATGTCGAAGACCGATGTCAAGAATAAACTGGGCTGGCAGGCCGGTATCGTCACGGCGGTAAATCTGGGCGCCTTCGCCATCGAGCCGCAGATCCTGTATGTGCGCCAGGGGCTCCGCATCAAACCCGAAGGGGCGAAGGAGATCAACCTCAAGTCGAACTCGATCGACGTCCCGGTGCTCGTGTCGCTGCGCCTGCTCAGGCCGTTCCGGTTCTATGCGGGCCCGGTGTTCACCGTGATGAACGACTGCAAACAGAAGTCGGGCGGCGACCTGCTGGATTTCGGCCGCGTACGTCCCACGATGTCCTATACGGTGGGTGCGGGCGTCAAATTGCTGGGGCACATGCTCATCGACCTGCGTTACAACGGCCAGTTCAAAGGCAAGGAGGACGTGGTGCTGCCCGACGGCAGCCGCCTCGACAAGCTCCGTTCGTATAACGTCGCCCTGAGCGTCGGTTACCTGTTTTAGCCTATGACTGAAGCTGTTGGAAAAGAGATCGCCATCGAGGGTGTCGACCCCCGGGAGCTCTACGGCCCCCGGAATGTCTACCTCGACCAGATCAAGGCGCTCCATCCCCAACTCAGGATCGTAGCGCGCGGTTCGTCGCTCAAAGTGCTGGGCTCGGAGGCTGAAACCCAACGGTTCGGCCGGCATATGGAGGGGTTGGTGGCCTATTACCTCAAATACGGGCACATCTCGTCCGAAGTCATCGGCCAGGCTTTCGCCGGTGGTATCGCCGGACAGGAGGCCCCGGCGGACAAGGACGTCATCGTCTACGGAAACAACGGCAATATCATTCGCGCGCGTACGGTCAACCAGCAAAAGCTGGTGAAACTTTACGACAAAAACGACCTGTTGTTCGCCGTGGGCCCCGCCGGGTCGGGCAAGACCTATACGGCCATCGCGCTGGCCGTGCGCGCGTTGAAGGAGAAGGAGGTGCGGCGTATCATCCTCACGCGTCCGGCGGTCGAGGCGGGCGAGAAACTCGGGTTCCTGCCGGGTGACATGAAGGAGAAGCTCGACCCCTACCTGCAACCCCTCTACGATGCGCTGAATGACATGATCCCGCCGGCCAAGCTGGCGAAATACCTCGAGGAGGGGACGGTGCAGATCGCGCCGCTGGCCTACATGCGCGGCCGTACGCTCGACAATGCGTTCGTCATCCTCGACGAGGCGCAGAATACGACCCTGTCGCAGATCAAGATGTTCCTCACGCGCATGGGGCGCAACGCCAGGTTTATCGTCACGGGCGACGTGACGCAGATCGACCTGCCGAAGAAAAGCGACAGCGGGCTAACCCGCTCGATGGAGATCCTGCGCGGTGTCGGGGGGATCGGCATCGTGGAGTTCGACAAACGCGACATCGTGCGCCACCAACTGGTCAAATACATCGTCGACGCATTCGACAAATATGCCGGGGATACCCGGAAAGAACCCGAACAATCAAACCTAAAAACCGAATAGTTATGGACAAGAACCTGTCTGCGCTCAAGCCGGCGCTCGTCTGGAAACATTTTGCTCAGATCGCCCGCATCCCGCGCCCCTCGTCGCACGAGGAGAAGATTCGCAAGTACGTCATGGATTTCGCCAAGTCCCGGGGACTGGAATGCAAGGAGGACGCTGCGCACAACGTCTATGTCCGCAAGCCCGCCTCGAAAGGGATGGAAGACCGCAAAGGCGTCATCCTGCAGGCGCACCTCGACATGGTGCCCCAGAAGAACAACGATAAGAAGTTCGACTTCACCAAAGACCCCATCGACGCCTACATCGACGGCGAATGGGTCACGGCCGACGGCACGACGCTCGGGGCCGACAACGGCATCGGCGCCGCGGCGATCCTTGCCGTGCTGGAGGACGACACGCTGGTGCACGGCCCCCTCGAAGCCTTGTTTACCGCAACCGAGGAGACCGGCATGGACGGTGCCTTCGGGTTGAAAAAGGGCCTGCTCCGCGGCGATATCCTGCTGAACCTCGATTCGGAGACCGAAGGCGAGCTGTATGTGGGCTGCGCCGGCGGGCTCGATGCCAACGTCACCTTCAAATATGCGGCGGAGAAGACGCCCGTGCGGAATTATACCGCTGCGAAGATCACGGTCAAGGGGCTCAAGGGCGGCCATTCGGGCATCCAGATCGGATGCCAGCGTGCCAATGCCAACAAGGTGCTGTTCCGCTTCCTGAACGCCGCTTCGGCGTCGCACGCCGTGTTGCTGTGTTCGGTGGACGGCGGCGGCCTGCGTAATGCCATCCCCCGCGAGGCCGAGGCTGTGGTGATGGTCAAAACGAAAGAGTACGAGGCATTCGCCAAGGAGCTGAAGGCGTATGAGAAGGTCGTCAAGGCCGAATACGCGGGCATCGAGGATGCCGTGTCGGTCAAGATCAGGGAGTGCGAAGCCCCTGCGGAGATGGTTGCCCGCGAGGTGGCTGAGAAACTTACGAAGGCAGTGGTCGGCTGCCCCGACGGTGTGCAGAAGATGTCGATGGCCATGCCGGGGCTGGTGCAGACTTCGAGCAACCTCGCACGCGTGGTGTCCGACGGAAAGACGGTCAAATTGCAATGCCTGCTGCGCAGTTCGGTCAACACCGAAAAGGCCGCGCTGGGCGAGGCCATTGCCGCCGTGTTCTCACTGGCCGGCGCCAAGGTGCAGCTTTCGGGCAGCTACGACGGATGGAACCCCGACATGGACTCGCCGATCCTGAAGGCCATGACCGCTTCGTACAAAGCCCTTTACGGCAAGCAACCCGCCGTGACGGCGATTCACGCCGGGCTGGAGTGCGGCATCATCGGCAGCAAATACCCCAAGATGGACATGATCTCGTTCGGCCCCACGATCTGCTACCCGCACTCGCCCGACGAGAAGGTGGAGATCGCATCGGTCGGCAAGTTCTACGAGTTCATGGTCGACACGCTGCGCAACATCCCCAAAAAGTAGCGTGTTTTGGAAGCCGGAAAGGTCAAATGGTTCGTCATCGTCAATCCCGTGGCCGGAGGCGGCCGCGGGCTTGACCATTTCCCGCAGATATCGCGCTACCTGCGCGATGCGCAGATACTCTGCGAACCGGTCTTCACGGAACATAAGTTCCACGCCACGGAACTTACCGTGACGGCCGTCAACGAGGGGTATCGGCATATCATCGTCGTCGGGGGCGACGGCACCCTGCACGAGGTGGTCAACGGGCTGTTCATCCAGCAGAAGGTCTGCCCCGACGAGGTGCTGCTTGCGGTGGTCGCCGTCGGTACGGGCAACGACTGGGTGCGCACGTTCGGTATTTCGAACCGCTACCAGGACGCCGTGAAGGCGATCAGCGAAGGGTATTCGTTCCTGCAGGACGTGGGCGTGGTCTCTTACGAGGAGTCGCACTACCGCCAGAGCCGTTACATGGCCAACGTCGCGGGTGCGGGCTTCGACGCCCATGTGGTGCGCAAGTTCTCGCACCTCAAGAAGAAGGGGCGCAAGAACCGCTGGATCTACACATGGTGTCTGGTCAGGCAATTCTTCCGTTATAAATCCACCGGAATGAAGGTGTGGGTCGATGACCGGCTGGTCTACAACAACCTGCTGCTAAGCATCGCCATCGGTATCTGCAAGTACAACGGCGGCGGTATGCAGCAGCTTCCCGAGGCTGTGGCCGACGATGGCATGCTCGACGTGTCGCTCATCCGGCCGGTGCATTTCTGGCACCTGCTGTTCCGGTTCCACTACCTGTTCAACGGCGGCATCTACCGTATCCGGCATATCCTCCAGGAGCGCGGCAGCCGTATCCGCATCGAGTCGTCGCCCGAAATATCGGTCGAGGTGGACGGGGAGCTGCTGGGCGAAACGCCGCTCGAATTCTCAATCCTCCACAAGGCAATCCGGATCGTGGTCTCCAAGGAGTTTTACGACAGGCGTCCCGAGACGTCGTGTTCGTGCACGGTGCCGGAGGTGTAGCGGCGTTTTACGCGGTCGGAGTGGCGGGATAAAGATAACCGGGCGGGATTTTTTGAAAAAATCCCGCCCGGCTGCGTTTGGTCGTGCGATGCGTCAGTTGACGCTCTCGATCACGTCGACTTCGGTAATCACCCATTCGAAAAGGTCGTTGGCGCACTGCCCCTGCAACTGGCGCAGCTGCGACATGTCGGTCGTATCGGCCAGGATGGCGTTGAAGAATTGCGACATCGTGTCGTAGGTGTCGTTCACCTTCCCGGCGAAGCAGTTGTAAAAAGCCTTCTGCTGGTCGTGGTCGAGGCCTGCGGGAAGCACGCCCTGCGCTACGAGGTAGTTGTAGGGGAAGATGTGCCGCATGTTGCGTGCGTCGGCGTTCAGTTCGTCCACGATGGTCGTGACGACCACCATGTCGACCGTGTCGGTTACGCCCGGCATCTCCACGAAGGTCGCGTAGACGGGATAGGTGCCTTCCAGCTCCCCGGCCACCTGGTCGGTGAAGAGTACGAACTCGGCGTCGGTCAGGTCGTCGAGGTAAACCATCTGGCGGTAGCTGCGCAGCGCTTCGCGCATGGCCTTGCGTTGTTCGTGGTTCCACTCCCGCTTTTGCGAGCAGCCTACGAAGCCTGCCGCGAACATCGAGAGCAGGGATACACAGAGGAGAATTTTTTTCATCGTTTCCTTGATTTTGGTTTTACTTATGGCAGGAACGCAATCCGTGTGCCAAAAATTTCATATCTTTACCCGAAAATCAGTTTGCTATGGATGTCCTGGCTTTTCGCGACTACTGCCTGTCGCTGCCCCTGACCGAGGAATGTACGCCCTTCGACGAAACTACGCTGGTCTACAAGGTCGGCGGGAAGATGTATGCCTATGCCGATATGGAGAATTTCGGGCGGGTCGCCGTGAAGTGCGATCCCGACGAGGCGGTTTCCCTGCGCGAGGAGTATCCCGACGTCACGCCTGCGTGGCATTCGAGCAAAAAGCACTGGAACGACATCCGCACGACGGGCGACCTGCCCGATGCCTTTATCCGGGCGCAGATCCGCAATTCCTACCTGCTCGTGCTGCGGCAGAACGTTACGCCCAAGTCCCTGCGCGAGGAGATACTGGCCTATGTCGGGGAACACGGCCTGCCCGAATAGCCGCTGTGCCGGATCCTGCCCGGCCCTGAGATTGTCCGATCAAATAACTCGATAAACTATGAATATCCGATTTCTTTTCGCAGCGCTGGTTAGTGCGTTGGCTTTGGGTTCGTGCGGCGGAAATGCCCGAACCGAACTTTTCAATGGCAAAGACCTTGCTGGGTGGGTGTGCGTCGTCGACAGCCTGGGCGAAGTGCCTGCCGGGGAGGTATTCACCGTCCGGGACGGCAATATCCGTATCGCGGGGCAGCCATTCGGCTACATGCGTACTGTGCGGCAGTACGGCGATTACAGGCTCCACGCCGAGTGGCGCTGGATCGGCGAAGCAACGAACAGCGGCATTTTCCAGCGCGTGCAGGAGGGCGACAAGGTCTGGCCTCAAGGGATCGAATGCCAGCTCATGGCCGGGCGTGCGGGCGACCTGGTGTTGCTCGGGGGTGCAAGGGCCGACGGGATCGAACCCGTCGGCAAATTCCCTATAAAGGCGCGTATCGGCGATGCCGGTTGCGAGAAGCCTGCAGGCGAGTGGAACGAGGCCGAGATCGTTTGCCAGGGCGACCGGATGGCCGTCTATATCAACGGCGTGTTGCAGAACGAATGTTCGGGTACGAACCGTACGGGCTACATTGCGCTCCAGAGCGAAGGCGGCACCCTGGAGTTCCGTAATGTCTACCTCACCGATGTGAAATAGGGCACCCGGCACAGCGGCCCGGATACTCGGAAAGCGAAGGCCGTCCCCGCAGCAGGGGACGGCCTTCCGTCGTTTTGAGGCCGGATTGCTATGCGCGCATTTTTGCTTTCCAGCGAAGGTAGCCCGCGACTGCCAGCGCCGAGTAGAGGGCGTACAGGCCTGCCGTCAGCGGGATGCCCTTGTAGAGGTACAACCCCACCGTTACCAGGTCTACGGCCAGCCATACGAGCCATTGCTCGACGTACTTGCGCGAGAGCATCCACATCGCCACGATGCTTCCGGCCGTGGTCATCGCGTCCCAGAACGGCACGGTGCTGTTGGTGAATCCCACGAGCAGGAAGTAGATGCCCGTATGCGCTGCGGCGTAGACGGCGATCAGCCCCGCAGCTTGGCGCAGGGGCGTATGCCCGATCCGGTCGGCCGCTGCTTTCCTGCGCGGTGCGTTATGCCATACGATCCACCCGTAAAGGCCGGCCAGTACGTAGTAGGCCTGCATCGAGCAGTCGGCATACAGCCCCGCCTTGTAGTAGAGTGCACCGTGCACCAGCGGCATGATGAGCCCGACGATCCACAAGCGGATGTCGGCCCGGTATTCCAGCCACAGGTAGAGCAGCCCCAGCACGACCCCGGCGATTTGCAGTACGAGTTTCCAGTCCATCTGTTCTCAGAATTTCACCGTCACGTTGGCCAGCACGTTCAGCGGGGCCTGCGGGAAGTAGAGGGCGACGTCCGTACGCTTGCCGTCGTCCATGTAGGAATAGCCGTACCCGTTGCCGCAGTACTCCGAATCGAAGAGGTTGTAGACCATGAGCCCGAAGCGGACGCTGCGGGCGGCTTTCGTGCGGAGCGTATAGCCCAGGTTGAGGTTGGTCGTGCAATAGCTGTCGAGCGACAGGGCGTCGATTTCGTTGTTCGTGAAATACTGCTTGCCGACATACTGCGTGTGGAATACGGCCTCGAAGCCCTTGCAGTGGAAGTCGAAGAGCACCCCGGCGATTACGTCGGGCGAGTAGGAGATGGTCATGTCGCCCAGGTTCTGCCCGAAGGTAGGGCTGTCCTTGAGGGCGTCGATGTAATCCTCGATCCTGTTCTGGCTGAACGTTGCGTGCCCGCTGAGCGTGAACCAGCCCGTGGCTTTCCATTGTGCCGAAAGTTCGATGCCCCGGCGGTAGCTGTCCTCCACGTTCGTGTTCAGGGCATCGTCGCCGTCGTTGACCATGCCCGTGGCGACCAGCTGATCCTTGTATTTCATGTAGTAGAGGTTTACGCCTGCGCTGAATTTCGGTGTGTCGTACCGGTAGCCAAGTTCATAGTCGTAGAGTTTCTCGGACGAAGGATAGGAGTTGTCGCCGGAGAACATATAACGGTCGGTGAAGTCGCTGCGCGTAGGCTCCTTCTGTGCGACGGCGAACGATGCGTAGAAGTTGTGGCGGTCGGCGAGCGTGTAATGGATGCCCGCGCGCGGGTTGAAGAAATGGTATTTCTTATCTACGTCGATAGGCTGCATCGCGGAGGTGTCCCAGTTGTAGTTGTCGTTGACGCCCCATGCCTGGTAATGCACATAGCGGTATTGCATGTCGGCGAACAGGCGCAACCCCCGGGCGACTGTCCAGTTGGCGCGCACGAAGACGTTGGCGTCTTGTTTGTCGACATCGTTGTCGTACCAGCGCCCCCGGATGTCGCTTTTCTTCAGGCCGTCCACCCAGTCCAGCGTGCCCCAGTGGGGACAGGAGTAATAGCTCCACGAACCGCCGAACGTGAGGTCGAGGTTGCGTACCGAATAGGCTGCCGAGGCGTTGATGCCTCCCAGGTGGTTGCGCATGATCTTTTCGCGGATCAGGTCGGCCTGTTCGATGTCGCTCTGCAGGTTGGTGTAGCCCGCAAGCCATGCGTCGTCCTTGTACTGCTTGTAATAACCGTACCCGTATGTGTAGAACGCCGTGGCATTCATCACCCAGCGGTCATCGATGCGGTGATTGAGGATCAGTTGGTTGTTGATTTGCAGGTAGTTGTCCGTCTGGTCGTCGTAGTAGTCGACGTGCGTGCCATCGGCCAGTACGAAGGGACCGTCCGAGGTGACGTACTGCCCGCTGTCGTGGTACCGGCGTCCGTAGCGCTTCATGTCCTCCTTCGTGACGCCGTTATAGGTGAGGTAGGTCTTGGCCTTGCCGCCGAACGATACCAGTTTCAGCATCGTATTGCCGTTGTAATAGGCACCCTGGAACATGTAGGATTTAAGATCCGTGGCTCCGCGGTCGATGTAGCCGTCCGAACCGATATGGGTCAGGCGTGCATCCACGGCCCAGTGGCCGCCCATGAGGCCCGACGAAACCTGCACGGCCTGTTTGTTGGTGTTGTACGATCCGTAGGAGAGCGATGCCGAGCCGTTGAAATCGGTCGGGAGTGCCTCGGTGGTCATGTTCACCGCGCCGCCGAAGGCACCCGTGCCGTTGGTCGAGATGCCTGCGCCGCGCTGCACCTGCACCGTCCCTACCGACGAGATCAGGTCGGGCGTGTCGTACCAGTACATCGAGTGCGAGTCGGGGTTGTTCATCGAAACGCCGTTGATCGTCACGTTCAGGCGCGTGGCGTCCGTGCCGCGCAGCCGTACCGAGGTGGCGCCGATGCCGATGCCGGTTTCGTTGGTGGCGACCATCGAGGGGGTCAGCGCCAGTACCGACGGGATGTCGGATCCGAAGCTGTTGCGGGCGATCTCGTCGCGCGCGATGTCCGTGTAGGCCACGGGCGTGGCCGCGTCGGCGCGTGTGGCGGTGACTTCGATCTCCTGCAACCGATACATGCGCAGCGAGTCTTCCTGCCCGGCCTCCACGGCCTGGGCATGTGCGGCGGTGCCTATGACGGCGGCCGCAATGGGTAGTAAAAACCTTTTCATGTTTAAACTTTTTAAAGTTAAAGAACTGAAAAGGGGTATGTAATGTTGATTATGCATCCCGGTCTCGGCATTACCCGTGTCCGGTTCAATGGGTATAATCTCAGCCCGCGCACTGCGAGCACCCCTTAGAAATTCGACGGCAAAGGTAGTGATTGTCCGGGGCAATACCAAATTTATTTGTCCCGGCCCGTGCAGGCCCGAATAATTAAATGCCGAAAAGGGGGATATAAGCCGAAAATTGCCTACTTTTGCACTTTCAAATTTTTTTAACGGTCTATGAAACATATCGCATCGTTCCGTCCCCGGTTCTTCGAAGTGTTCCGGGGCTATTCGCGTCAGACGTTTTCGGCCGACCTGATGGCCGGCCTGGTCGTTGGCATCGTGGCCCTGCCGCTGGCTATCGCCTTCGGTATCGCTTCGGGCGTGTCGCCCGAAAAGGGAATCATCACGGCCGTGGTCGCGGGGTTCGTCGTCTCGCTGCTGGGCGGAAGCCGGGTACAGATCGGCGGCCCTACGGGTGCCTTCATCGTCATCGTCTACGGCGTCGTCCAGCAATACGGCGAAACGGGGCTGCTGGTTGCGACGTTCATGGCCGGCGTGCTGCTGGTCGCGATGGGGCTGTTCAAACTCGGCGCCGTCATCCGGTTCATTCCCTATCCCGTCGTGGTGGGGTTCACAGCCGGCATCGCCCTGACGATTTTCACGACGCAGATCGCAGACCTGTTCGGGATGAATTTCGGCGGGGAACCCGTGCCGGGGGATTTCATCGGCAAGTGGATGCTCTATTTCCGCCATTTCGGTTCGGTCAACTGGGCGAACCTGGCCGTGGGGATGGGCAGCATCCTGCTGATTGTCCTTACACCCAGGTTCTCGCGCCGTATCCCGGGGTCGCTGGTGGCCATCGTCGTGCTGACGGCCGGGGTTTGGGCGCTTCGAACGTATGCGGGCATGGAGGGCGTCGATACCATCGGCGACCGCTTTACGATCCGTGCCGAATTGCCTGCCGCAGCCATGCCCGCGATGGATTGGGAGGTGATGCGCAGCCTGTTCCCCGTGGCTTTGACCATTGCGCTGCTGGGGGCTATCGAATCCCTGCTTTCGGCGACGGTCGCCGACGGTGTGACCGGCGACCGCCACGATTCGAATACCGAGCTTATGGCGCAGGGTGCCGCCAACCTGCTCACTCCGCTGTTCGGCGGCATTCCGGCCACGGGTGCCATCGCCCGGACGATGACCAATATCAACAACGGCGGCCGGACGCCCGTGGCGGGCATTATCCATGCCGGGGTGCTGCTGCTGATCCTGTTGCTGATGATGCCGCTGGCGCAGTATATCCCGATGGCCTGTCTTGCGGGCGTGCTTGTGGTCGTTTCCTATAACATGAGCGGCTGGCGGACTTTCCGGGCTTTGCTGCGCACGCCCCTTTCCGACAGGGCCGTCCTGCTGGTTACCTTCTTCCTGACGGTCGTCTTCGACCTGACGGTGGCCATCGAGGTGGGGCTGCTTATCGCCTGCGTGCTGTTCCTGCGGCGTGTGATGGAGACGACCGAAATATCGGTGATCCGCAATGAAATCGACCCCTCAGCGGGTTCCGACGCCCGGCTGCACGAAGAGCCGCTGGCCATACCCTCCGGGATCGAGGTGTATGAGATCGACGGCCCCTATTTCTTCGGCATCGCTACTCGCTTCGAGGAGTTGATGATGCAGATGGGCGACCGTCCCCGGGTGCGGATCATTCGTATGCGCCGCGTGCCGTTTATCGACTCCACGGGGCTCCATAATCTGGAAACCCTGTGCCGGATGTCGCAGCGGGCGGGGAGTACCCTCGTGCTGTCGGGCGTGAACCCGGGCGTGCGCGCTACGCTGGAGAATGCCGGGATCTGCAACCTGCTTGGCGAGGAGAACATTTGCCCCGACATCCATGCGGCGCTCGAGCGCGCCCGGGCGTTGGCCGCCCAGTCCGGGACGGGGAAGTAGGGCGGAAAAAGGTAGGACGGAAAAGGAGTAAGAAACCCTGCAGGCCGCATATACGGAGCGGAATCTCCCGTGTCCGTCCGCTCGTTCACGCCGGGTTCTTGTACGAAAAATCCCTGCTACATGTAGCAGGGATTTTCGTTTTGCCGGGGCAGCCTAAAAGGTGCCGAACCGGAAGACGATCTTCTGGCAATAGAGTTCGCCGGGTCTGAGCAGCGGCGACGGGAAATCGGGATGGTTCACGGCGTCGGGGTAGTTCTGGCATTCGATCGCCACGCCGTCGTAGTCGTCGTAACGTCCGCCGGTCTTGGTTTCGGGGCATCCGCCTGCGAGCCAGTTGCCGGTGTAGACCATTACGCTGGGCTGCGACGAAAGTATCTTTACGCAGCGCCCCGAGCCTTTTTCGCGCAGTTCGCCGACCTCGCCCAGGATGTTGGGCTGCCACCCGTCGATGACAAAAGGATGGTCGTACCCCTTGAAATCGCGGATATGGTTGAACTCCGAGCCGATGCCGGGGCGGAAGGGCCTGAATTGGCGGAAGTCCTGCGGAGTGCCCGCTGCGTCGAGCAATTTCCCGGTCGGAATTTGCTTGTCGTTCATTTCGAGCACCTTCGAGCTGTTCAGGCGCAGTTCGTGGTCGAGCACCGACCCGCTGCCTTCGCCCGCGAGGTTGAAATAGACATGGTTGGTGAGGTTCACCACGGTCGTCTTGTCGGTCCGTGCGAGGTAGGTGATCTCCAGCGCGTTGTCGTCGTCGAAATCGAATACGGCCTCGACGCACAGCTCGCCGGGATAGCCCTGGTCGCCGTCCTCCGAGACGAGCGACATCACCACGCGGTTGGTCTCCACGCGGCTCTCCCAGATGCGGTTGGCGAAGTTCTTCGTTCCGCCGTGCAGGTGGTTCACGCCGTTGTTGACCTCCAGCCGGTACTCCTTGCCCTCGACGGTCATCTGCCCGAAGGCGATGCGGTTGGCGCAGCGTCCCACGCTCTTTCCCGAGGCGGCTCCGTCGAAGAAGTAGCCTTCGGGGTGTTTGTATCCCAGCGCCACGTCGGCCATGCGGCCCTCGCGGTCGGGCATCTTCACCGAGACGATCGCCGCGCCGTAGTTCGTGAGCTGCACTTCGGCTCCCGAGTCGTTGCGCAGCGTGTAGCGAATGATTGCCTCGCCCTCCGGGGTCATGCCCCAGACGTGTTGTTCGATTTGTACCATAGTTTAATATAAGTTCGACGGGGTTAGGTTGTTTTTAGATCGGAGCGATTTTGTCTATGAACCCCCATCGAACTTATATTACGGCGTTTTTAACGCCGGGGCTCATGTTGAAAATCCCTCTGAATCTCCCTTTGAAAAGGGCGACTTTACTCTATTGCGGGTTTTAGATTGGTCAGCAGATTGTCGATGCGCTTCAGACACTCCTCTTTGCCGATGAACGACGTTACGTCGTACATGCCCGGGCCTTTTCCGGCGCCCACGAGGGCCAGCCGCAGGGTGTTCATCACCTGGCCCATGCCGTAGCCCTTCTCCTCGATCCAGGCGTGGACGATGCGTTCGGTGTTCTCCAGCGAGAAGTCGTCGATTCCCGCCAGCACGTCGCGCAACTCCCGCAGAATGGCGGGATTCTGCCCCTTCCAGTACTTGCGCACCTGCTTTTCCTCATACTCCCGGGGAGCCTCGAAGAAGAACGACGTGAGGTCCCACAGATCGGTCGTGAACGTCGCGCGCTCCTTCATAATGCCCGCGGCTTTGCCGGCCACGGCGTCCGAAACCTCGATGCCGTGGCTGCGCAGGACGGGCTGGTAGAGGGCCGCCAGTTCGGCGTCGGTCTTGTGGTGCATGTACTGGGCGTTGAACCACCGGGCCTTGTCGGGCTGGAATCGGGCGCCCGATTTCGAGACGCGGTCGAGCGAGAAGCTGTCGATCAGCTCCTGCATCGAGAAGATCTCCTGCTCCGTGCCGGGGTTCCAGCCCAGCAGCGCCAGCATGTTGATGAACGCCTCGGGGAAATAGCCGTCCTCGCGGTAGCCGTGGGCGGTCTCACCCGTCGGAGAGGTCCAGAAGAGCGGAAATACCGGGAATCCCATCTTGTCGCCGTCGCGCTTCGAGAGCTTGCCGCCGCCCGTGGGTTTGAGCAGCAGGGGCAGGTGGGCGAACCGGGGCTGCACGTCCGTCCACCCGAAGGCTTTGTACAGGAGGTAGTGCAGCGGCAGCGACGGCAGCCACTCTTCGCCGCGGATGACGTGCGACACCTCCATCAGCCGGTCGTCGACGATGTTCGCCAGGTGGTAGGTGGGCAGTGCGTCGGCCGATTTGTAGAGCACCTTGTCGTCCAGCGTCGAGGTGTTGACCTCCACGTGTCCGCGGATCAGGTCGTCCATCGCGACCGTTTCGTTTTCGGGCATCCGGAAGCGGATCACCCACTGGTCGCCGCGGTCGAGGCGCGCCTTCACCTCCTCGGCGGGCAGCGCCAGCGACGTGGCCAGCTTCTCGCGCACCGCATAATTATAGGCGAACGCCTCGCCGCGCGCCTCGGCCTCCCTGCGCAGGGCGTCCAATTCCTCGGCCGTGTCGAAGGCGTAGTAGGCCCAGCCCGCCTCGACGAGTTGCAGGGCGTATTTGAGGTAGATTTCGCGCCGCTCGCTCTGGCGGTAGGGGGCGTGAGGCCCTCCGACGCCCACGCCTTCGTCGATCTCGATGCCGCACCATTTGAGCGATTCCAGAATGTAATCCTCCGCTCCGGGGACGAACCGCTGCGAATCGGTGTCCTCGATGCGCAGGATCATCGTTCCCTTGTGCCGGCGGGCGAACAGGTAGTTGTACAGTGCCGTACGGACGCCGCCGATGTGCAGCGGCCCGGTGGGGCTGGGCGCGAAGCGCACCCGAACTGGTCTTTCCATAGCTGTATTCTTTAATTTTTTTACGATCCCGGGTTGCGGCGTCAGACGTTGAACAGGAAATGTGTAATTAGTTATTTAATACCTTAATTTCCAATAATTTACAAGTTTATACGTTTTTATAAGTAACAAACTAGTAACAATTTGTTCTAAAAACCCCGCTAGCGCTGGAGTGGTAACAACGGGCGGCAAGGCCCATAAATCCAGGCTAACGGGTTTTTGTTGCAGCAAAGGTAATAAATTATTTTTTATTCTTCCACGTATTTAGTATAAGTTGAGGCGCTGAGCGTGTAAATATCCCAATAGGGTATAAGTTCGCTATAATTGGCCCTCAAGATCATAAGCCCGGCCGCCGTTGCTTTGAATTGCTTTTGTAACTCTTTACCTGGCGGGGCTGACGCAATTTGTATAGGGAATAAGTGGCCGCGTGTTTTTGCGCTAATTATTCCGTATTGGGTTGGGTTCTTTTTCTGCATTTCTTCCAGCTGGGCGGCCATTTCATTAAATGCAGCACCAAAAGAATAATTATTCATATTTCTTTACTTTACGTTTGTTGAGGTTATCAAAAGGGGCTATAAGGCCCAAAGTTCCGCAATTTCAAAAAATTGCTTACGTTCGCGCGATGTTGGGGGCGAGGTTTAACAGCATACCCCCTTTTTAAAAAAACACCCCCCCCCGGGTGGCTCAACGTTATAGGATTAAGGCGGCCTGGTGTGCGCTGCAAAATGATATAAAATATAATGTTTTGCCTTTCATTTGCGCTATTTCCTTTGATTTATACTATGTGTTCGGTTTGTTCTGTTCTCCTTATGGCGTGCGTTAAATCCATTTGCATAACGGCCGGGGTACTACCTAAAAAGCCTATATGTTCTCCGGAATAATACACCCGCCGCCCTACATTATGCCTAAAGGGGGTATCTTTTAATTCCGTGCTTTGCATCAAACAGCCGCCTATATCCTTAATATCGGAATACGGGATAAAATAAGTATTTCCGTTCTTTTGGGTAATTGTTAGCCCACTTTCTCCGGCTATGAATGTGTTTTCAATGTCTGCGGCAAATTGTTTGTATGCACTTACTGGCGGCGTGGATATACAATAAACATCTTCCGTTTCATATCCATTATAAACAACATCGTTAAAAATATAGACGCCGTTTTTCTTTTTCGCCTTGCATCTGATCGCATAGAAAAAATATTGATCCCAGCTAGGAACGCGCACGCCGTGTTGTTGTTGGTAATTGTCATTTGCTTGCTTGTTTAAGTATGCAAATACACCTACGCCGACCTCTATAATATTTCCGTGTCCGTCATATATAATGCGGTCAGATTCATATATAAGTTTATCTAAAAATTGTTGCTTTGTCATATTATTTCCTTTGATTTATATTAGTTTTTATTGTCAAATTACTATTATCCGGGAGCGTTCCCCATTCCTCCAATAGGTCAAACATTCTTTTAATTTCTTCCGCTATTGCTGGCGGTGTCCGCGGCGCTTTCTTATACTTAGCGGCATAATCGCAATAAACCTCTATAAGGGCGCACACAAGAGCGCAAGCGCCACTAAATCCGCACTTTTTAGCTAGTGCATTTATGGCGTTATAGTCCTTTTCACTTAGTGAAAGATTTAGCCTTTTTCGTGCGCTCATAGTACTATATTATCAAAATCGTGCTTTCCAATTTCGGCGCGTGCTATATAGAAGAAAGTGCCTATTTGTGTTTTATATTCCGGGTGCTTTAATAGGTTGTTATATTTGCTTTCCGTTTGGCTGTAATCATAGCCGCTATATAGCGCGCTGATCCTATGCGCATACTCTCGCCCGCTTTCTCCAAACGTTGAGGCTAAGGCGGAAAGTAGGCGCACCCAATCCCCGTAACTTTCCGTTATATCCCATTTATTAGCCTCACAAGCTGAAATAATAGCCTCAACCTTTGCGGCCGTTTCGCTGGCGTTCAGTTCGCGGCCCAGGGTTTCCCGTGTGGTGTGTTCGCGTTCCGGCAAGGTATAGGCCCAGGGTTTGGCGGCGGTGTTAATATAGGGGTTTTCATCCCAGGAAATAAAACGCTTTCGGCTTATATCCTTGCACGCTCTATCTATTTCCAGCCCGGCGCGTTCAAAGTGGTAAGCAAGGGCCCGGAAATATTCGCGGTGTTTGGTAGGATCTGCAACGGGAATTATTAAAACATATCCAGCGCCGCGGCAAGATTTACCGCAATATGCAACGTGCGGAACGGCGGAAATTACGGCCTTAAGATCTACCCCGGCAAGGGCTGTATTTATTCCCTTTTCCGGCTTATAGTCTATATCAACGCTTATAAATCCGCTATAATTTACAAGGCCAGCGCGTGAAACGTGGGTAAATGTCCCGGACGGCGTAAAGCACGGCAAAGCCTCTTTTAATGCTTGTTGTTTTGCTGGATCTTGTTCGGCCCTTAGTGCCTCAACCTTTTCCCGCCAGGTATCGGCCACAAGTACACGCCCCAGGGAAATAGTTAAAATTTCGCTATCGTTACAATTGACGCGAGGCAAAAAGGAAACTTGCGCATTGAAAATTGATTGGTTCATAGTGTTTTAGCTAAATTCGTTAAACGTGTGTAATAAGTGCAATTGCACCTATTGAGAAAGCGGGCTAATAGGCTGCAAATATTTTTGATAATAAGCGCAATTGTAGCGTTGAGGTAATTTATTAACCTTAAATTATTAAACCTCAACGAATTAGCAAAATAAGTACAAAGGTGCAAAATAGGTGCAAAATAGGTGCAAAATAGGTGCAAAATAGGTGCAATTGCACCAACTGCGGCCAATAGGTGCAATAGTGCAGCGCGCTATATATATAGCGCTGCACCTATGTTGCACCATACCGCACGGCCGTATATTATATTTTATCCTCATCGGCGTTTATATCGTTAAAGGGTATAGAGTAATAAGTGTTTTTGCCTTTTACCTCTTTTTCAATAGCGCGGGCAATCGTTGCGGCCTTTATTGCGTCTTGTGCTGTTCGTCTGCTCTTTTGGTAATAGTCCATATATATTTTTACAAGTTCCCCAGCCGTTAGGCGTTCAGTATCTGCAAAGAGTGGCGCGAAAGCTTTTGAATGGGCGGCCCAGCGTTCTAAATCCGTGTTTCCCTCAGCTGGCGGCATTATCTTGAAATCATCCGAGAAAGCGAAAGAGAAAGCCGGAACGGGTGCAAAGCGGCTAAAAGGCTGCGTAACTTTGGCCGTGTTTGCGTCCTTGTTTACCTGGTATATTTCCGCGCTCTTTTGTTGCATAATAGCGCCCAGGTGTCCGCGTGCCTCATCGTTATATTTGTTGGTGTGGATTAGCCCCAGGATAGCCGCCCCTCGTTGCTCTGCGTGGCTTTCCAGCTGGCGCACTACATCGCGGCTTTTTTCCTCATCGTTGAAAGATTGGCAAAGATCTACAACGCCGTCAAGAAAAACGAAATCCGCGGCGTTTTCTTCAATAGCTTGCAGCGATGCGGCCAGGGCATCCGCTGGGCCTCCATATCCGCGCAAGGTTACTATTTTAACACGTTCCGGCATAACGTTGAGGCCAGCCATTGAGAGCACGGCGCGGGCCTTTTGGCGTAACGTGTTTTTATCTTGTTCCGTATCAATCCACAAAACGGCCAAATCTTCCCGGCTGGGTGTTATGCCTATAAATTCCCCTTTAAGGGCTGCAACAATAAGAGCAAGCCCCGCCGCACTCTTTCCCGCTTTCTTAGGGCCTTGCAAGGTGTGCAAGTTAGCGCGGGCAATAAGCCCGTATTTGCCGCCCAGGGAAAAAAGAAAATCTATTGGCGTATCTTCCCCCGCTACATCCAAATAAGGCACAACGTGCCCGCCCTCCGTTGGTGCGTCCAGCTTGGGCCAAAATGTAAAATCTATTTTCTTGCTTTCTTTCATCTCTTAAGGGGATTTGCGGCGCAATAGCTGGCGGCGCTGGCCGCTGCCTCCGCCCTGGTTGGTATCGGTTGCATTCTTTCGGCCCTCCATTTCTCCAGGGCCACGCGATCAAAAAGCACACGCCGCCCGCCGTACTTAAAAAAGGGAATTTGCCGGGTGCTGGTTAGCTTATATAAATAGCTTTCTTTAAGGCCTAGAAATGCCGCCGCCTCCGCCAGGGATAAAAAGCCCGGCGCGCGTTCTTCCGCTTGTGTTGCTGGGGTGTTCTTTTCTTCGTTCATACTTTAGCGTTTTACGTTTGTTGAGGGCAAAAGTATAACGTAAGTAAAAGTAAATCAAAAAGATAAACCCCCGCAAAAGTCCTTAATAACTTTTGTAGGGGTAATAAGTGGCGCCCGGTGTCCGGCGGTGTGTATGTTTTAGCCTTTATATTTGTTGGTTGGTTTGTTCCTGGGTGTTCTTTGCCTCTATCCGTTGAGGCCTCCAGGAGTGGGCTATTTAGCTGTTTTCAAAAGGCGTTCTATTGTTGCCGCCTGGGTTTTATATTGCTCGCTCAAAATTCTATTTTGCGCCTTTAGGTTAGAAATTATTTCCCGTGAGGCCTCAGCCTCATCTTTATACATCATCGCAAAGGGCGCTAATTTAATGCACTCCCAATTGTATTTGGCGCGTGCAATGAAATTCTTTAATCTTTTCATTATCATAATATTTAAATTATTGTGCATTTTCTTTGTGCTCTTTAGATCCTGGCAAGGTTTCAAAAATACGCTTTATTTGTTCGCCGCCTTTGCAGCTAGCCCGCGCCCCTCCGCGGTATTCCGCCATATATGGGCCCATAGTGTTACGGGCTTTGCGCTGGTCTATCTCAAAAGCTAAATAAAGCGCCTTTCTACGTATTGCATAGCCATACGGGCCGGGCTGCATATACATTGAAAGCCTCCAGGCGAAAAAGGCAAATTGTGCGCCCGTTCCAAGCCAGGAAAGGCCAATCTTTTCACGTTTTGGCTTAGTGTTGGATAATGGGCCGAAGTGATAACAAAAAGCCTCTAGAGGGCCGGAAATAAGGCCAGCGCGGGCAAGTTCATTATATAGTGTTGCCGCATCCTCAGCGCTTAGGCGCTCAGCCTCCGGGATCGTTGGATTTTTCCCCTTTTTTATTGCCTCTAGTTCAGCGGCCAGGGGTTGAGGTATTGCATAGCGTTTCAACGCGGAAATTTCCCCGCTGGTTATATTAAGCCCCTCAAAATCCAGGGCCCGGCATATTTCGCAAAAAAGAAGATCCAGGGCGGAAATTTTGGCCTCAACCTCAACGCGCACGCTTTCAGCCTCTGCCCTGGCGGCATTGTCCGCCTCTATGTTTGACAGCTCTGCACCTTTGCCCGGTTGTGGCATTCCTGGAATATCTGCAAAATCACGCCAGGCGCTGCACCTTGTGGCCCATTCCTCCGCCAAGCGTTCAAGATCTGCCGCCAATTCTTCCCGGCGTCCCAGGATCGCGGCCAATTCCTGGCCTATTTGTGTCCTGGTCGCCGCTGGATCGTGGCGCATATACTCCGCAAATGTCGCGGCAAGTTTAGCCGGGCTTGCGTGCAAATACTCTAAACGTTCAAATAGTTTCATAAGCCCCGGCGTTTTAGTCTAAAATTCCGTTTAGAAGATTTACGGCCTCTTGTTTCTTTTGGTCTATGATCGCGGCGTAAATCTGCGTTGTTTGCACGTTGGTATGTCCTAAAAGCTTTGAAATGCTATATAAGTCCGCGCCCTGGGTTAGTGCTAGCGTTGCGAATGTGTGGCGGGCACAATGAAATGAAATCTTTTTAGTAAGCCCCGCACGTTTTACCCAGGTTCTTATATCGCATTGGGTTGTAACTCTTTTAGGCAGCTTAAATACTAGATCTTGCGGCTTTTTGTTCCCGCGTTCCGGCATAAAGCGGCGGGCCTCAGCGCTCAAAGGCAAATATATAATTTGGCGGGTTTTCTGCATCCTGGTTTCAATTTGCCACGTGTCCCCGTCCAGGTGTACAGCTCCCCAGGTTAGGCCCTCAATATCAGAAAGGCGTAAGCCGCAAAAGCAAGAAAAAAGAAAAGCGGCCTTTACTTGTTCGTTAGGGCATTTTGCAGCTGCAAGGGTTCTTAATTCCTCAGCTGTTAGATAGTCCCTTTCTGCTGGTTGTGCTTGTGGTTTTTCGTTATCCTCAACAAGTGCCGCCGGGTTTACTGAAATAAGGCCCTTTTTATATGCCTCATTCAATGCCGCCTCAAAGTTGCTATAATAAAGCGCGCTTGTGTTTTTGGAAAGAGTGCCGGCGCCCCAACGCTGCGGCGCGTCTTTAAGGTAGGCGGCAAAACCCGCGCAAAAATCCTTATCAATAGCGGCCAGGGTTACGGCGCGCCCTTTATATTCGCTTTCAATGTAACGGCGCAAATGTGCGGCCGCGGTCTTTATTCCCTCCGCGGTGTTGCTGGTTTTGCGTCCGGCGTCCTTTGCGGCTTTCTCTGCTCTATCCTGGCGCTGCTGCATCCAATCCAATATAAGCACATAGCCTCCCTTGCGGTTTTTTATTCCGGCCTCCCCGTTTACAATCTCTTTAATTCTTTGGGCTTTGATCGCGTTCGCCGCGTCCATTGTTACGGCGTTTGCGTTTCTATCTTCTGCGGTTTTTTCCGGGATAATGTAGAGTTTTAGAAATTCATAAGAGCGTACCCCGTCCCGGTAAATATCAAGATAAATTGACTTGCTGCCTTTCGCCAGCTCTTTAAAACGAATTGTTACGGGCTCTTTTGCCCTGGTTTGTTTTTTCGGCCTTGCCATAATGTAATTTTGTTTGTTGTTACCGGGTGCAAATATAGGCATTTTTTCAATGCGAGTAACAAACGAGTAACAAAAAACGCGAAAAGTAACGAAAAATTTGACAAGGTACGGAAAGCAAGGTAAAAAAGAAAAGCGGCCTAAAAGCCGCTATATCAATGATTTATTTTTACTTTATTTTACTTACTTTTCTAACTTATACGTTAAAGAGGAAGTGCATGATGTCGCCGTCCTCGACGACATACTCCTTGCCTTCGATCGACAGTTTGCCCGCATCGCGGCACGCCTTCTCCGAACCCAGGGCGGTGTAGTCGTCGTACTTGATGACCTCGGCGCGGATGAATCCTTTTTCGAAGTCGGTGT
>ERZ832317.1522-NODE-1522-length-29461-cov-6.417364_pt1 | contig 29461 bp, 29 predicted proteins | sample MGYA00519695_ERZ832317 | MGnify/ENA primary metagenome ERZ832317 (study PRJEB31850, sample SAMEA3708726) | human gut metagenome | biome: human gut; feature: human-associated habitat; material: faeces | place: China | collected 2014 ...
TCAAGAAATTGATCCAGGCATACGAAAAGGCGGAGCAGTCCGGCTACTATGAGGTAGCCGGGGCGGAACCCCATTCCGTCATTGTTTTGAAGCAGCCCTTTGGAGATATTCCTGCCGGGAAGAAGCTGCTTTGGGTGTGCGGTGACCGCGGATTCCACTGTGCCGCTGGGGTATTCGGCGGCGAGCTGAAATGCTCCGGCAGGCTTCGCGTGATCCCGGTGGAGGAGGTGCTGGACAGCACCGACGATCCCCGCATGGAGGGGCTGGACTTAGGCAGTCCGGCTCCCAGCGAAAATGCCTATATGAAACGATACAGCGTTGCCAATTACGCCCACCGGATGCGGGCGGGGCTGGCGAGATAAAGGGAGGCTTACCATGACAAAGGAACAGTTGGAAAATCGTCAATGCTGCGATGGAATGTCTGGCAAAGCCGGAGCGCAGCAAGGGAACGCCGACGATGCAGAGAAAGCAATCTGAGCCGGAGCGGCGAATACAGCCCCCTACAGCTGTCATAAAATGAGCGTTTTTGAAATAAGACTTGCGAATAGCCCTTGTTATTTCAAAATACGCTTGCTTATTTGAAATAAAGCAGATATAATAAAAGCTGTATTTCAATTTCCTATAAAATGGGAGGGCGAAATTGTATGAATCGTGCAGGAAAACTTGTCGAAAATATGCCAGGAGACACCGCATATCAATCGTTTTACCCGAGTCCGCTTCCACCAGTGCCAGCACTTGAATTTGATGCTGAGGCACTCCGGATTTTAGTTAAAGCAAGCCGCAGTCTAAAGCAGTTGGATGTCTCTGCACAACTGATCCCAAATGCTGGCCTGTTTATTTCCATGTATGTTCGTAAGGAAGCTCTCATGTCTTCACAGATAGAAGGAACTCAATGTACCTTGGAAGATATTCTCGATCCGGAGCTTGATGTCAATGCAAATCTGGATACGGAAGATGTCGTGAACTATGTAAAAGCGACTCAATTCGCCCTTTCAAGGCTTCGTGAACTGCCAATTTGTAACCGGCTCCTTCGAGAAATTCACGCTATTTTATTGGACGGTGTCCGTGGTCAGGAAAAGAGTCCCGGAGAGTTTCGTCGCTCGCAAAACTGGATCGGCCCTGCTGGCTGCGGTCTGAAGGATGCGAGGTATATTCCACCGAATCCAGAAGATATGATGAACGCTATGTCGGACTTGGAGAAGTATATCAACGAAAATGCGGAATACGACCCTTTAGTGCGAGCCGCTTTGATTCATTATCAATTTGAAACGATACACCCATTTTTAGACGGAAATGGACGGATCGGAAGATTGCTCATTCTGCTCTATCTAATGGAGCAAGGTTTATTGAAGGAGCCAGTCATCTATGTGTCCTACTTCCTGAAAAAGAATCAGGTCGAATACTATGACCGGATCAGCGAAGTTCGCAGAAGCGGGAATTACGAGCAATGGGTGAGGTTTTTCTTGGAAGCGGTAGATGCCGCAGCTACGGATGCCGTAGAATCCATCGAAAAGCTCTCTAAACTACATGACGAAAATGTTGCTATATTACCGAAGTCAAAGCGAAAGAAGGATAACCTTCGCGCACTATTTGACTATCTCGAGATGCACCCCATTATTGATATTAAGCACACCTCAAATGCCCTTGGCGTTAGCTACAATACGACTTCGACCGCAGTAAAGACACTAATGGATTTGGGTATATTACACGAGACAACAAATGCGGCACGGAATCGTGTATTCTCGTATGAAGCATATCTCAAAATACTCAGAAGCGGAACATGATTTCTAAAGCGCAGGCAGAAATGCTTGCGCTTTTCTTATGCCCAAAGGAGGCGAACCTCATGCCTTATGTGACCAAAGGCCAAATAGCCGCCGCCCGCGAGATGGATCTGCTGACCTATCTGCGGTACTTTGAACCGGAAGAACTGGTGCATTTCGGCGGAGGCACCTATACCACCCGCACACATGATTCCCTGAAAATCTCCAACGGAAAATGGAATTGGTTTTCTCGTGGGATCGGAGGGAAAACAGCTCTGGACTATCTTGTCAAGGTCCGGGGCTTTTCTTTTACTCAGGCGGTGGAGATTATGGCGGGGAAGAACATTCCGCCCCAGTTCTACGCGGATCGGGTTCAGCCATTCAACCAAGAACCCAAGGTGTTGTCATTGCCAAAAGCCAGCCGGTGCACTGCCCGTGCCATCAGCTACCTTCACAGACGGGGCATCGACTACGATGTGATCAACTACTGCGTACAAACCGGACGGTTATATGAGAGCCTGCCCTATCACAACGCTGTGTTTGTAGGCCGAGACCAGCAAGGTCAGCCCCGCTATGCCGCTCTGCGCGGCACCGTGGGAGACTTTAAGGGCGAGGCCCCTGGCAGCGACAAACGATACTCGTTCACTGTCGCGGAAAACCCCAACGCAAAGAGCGTCCACTTGTTTGAATCCGCCATTGATCTGCTCAGTTACGCCACAATGTTAAAAATGGAAGGCAGGGATTGGCGGCAAAGCAATTTGTTATCCCTGGCAGGTGTGTTCAAGCAGAAGCAGGCGGGCACAGTCCCCCTTGCTCTCAGCCAGTACCTGCGTGATCACCCCGGCACCGACACGATCTATCTTCATTTGGATAATGACGCGGTAGGCCGGGGTGCCGCAGTGGGCATCATGGAGAGCCTGAAGGATCGCTGTACCGTATTGAACAGACCGCCGACCAGCGGGAAGGATGTAAATGAACTGCTTCAGCAGCGTTTGGGACTGACGAGAAAAAGGGAGGAAAAAGAACGGGAACGGTAATGGTATAACCTATCACGCACGATCTTCCCCGCCGTAGGCGCAGAGAACGGTATTGTCCTAACAAGCAACGAATCTGTCCGTACAGATTCCGCTTGACAGGGGCTTTCCGCCCCTATGACCCCTCAAAAAAGAAAGGTGATTTGAAAATGAGAAAAAGAAATTGCAGAGTAGAAGTGTGCTTCACAAAGGATGAGTTGTATGCGCTTTCTAAGAAAGCGAAAAAAGCAGGTATGTCCGTTGGCGGCTTTATCCGCCATTGCGTCTCTGGTAAAGAAGTCAAGGAGGCCCCGCCTGCCGATGTGCCCGCGCTGATCCGGGAGGTGCGGCGTGTGGGCTACAACATCGACCAGCTGTTGGTGATCGCCCGCGCGAAGAATTGGATGATCACGAAGGACCTGGAAAAAGCGCTGGAACGCAACCGGGCTGTTGAGAAGCTGATCATGAACGCCTACACTACGCCCGCTGATTAAAATGGCCGTGACCTCTATTTGGCCCATCAAGGGGCGTGTAGACAAGGTGATCAATTATGTTCGGAATCCGGAAAAGACCATCGAAACCGGCCATGAGGCATTGGCGTCTCTCCACGTCATCGATGATGTGGTGGAGTATGCCGCCGACGAGGTGAAAACTGAGCGTCGGTCCTATGTGTCCTGTCTGAATTGCCGGGAGGATACCGCCGCGGAACAATTCGTAGAAACGAAACAGCTATGGGGCAAAATGGGGGGCCGTGTCTGCTATCACGGCTATCAATCCTTTAAGGCCGGGGAGGTGAACGCGGAAACTGCCCATGAGATCGGTGTCAAGCTGGCAAGCGAACTGTGGGGGGACCGCTTTGAGGTGGTGGTTGCTACCCACTGCAATACCGGCCATTACCACAATCACTTTGTCATCAACTCTGTGTCCTTAGAGGATGGGCGGAAGTTCTACAATTCTCCAGACGACTATGCACGGATGCGGGAGGTGTCAGATCGGCTGTGCCGGGAATATGCCATTTCTGTAATAGAAAATCCCCGAGGACGGGCCAAGGATTACACTGAATGGCAGGCTGAACACGATGGAAGCCCCACTTTCCGAGGGACGATCCGAGCCGATATTGACCGAGCCATTCTCGCGTCTACCACAGAGCGCGGTTTCTTCCAAGTGCTGGCAAAGATGGGGTATCAATTTAAGATACGGGGAAAAAGTGGAGCGCCGCTGAAATACCCGGCCTTAAAACCATCGGGGGCAAAGGGCTATTTCCGATTTCACAAGCTGGGCGATGACTACGCCCTGGAGCAGATCAGAAACCGTATCCTGCGTAACATCCAAAAGCAAGACCCATTCCCCAAGCTGACCCATCATCCGCCCCGGCGTTGCAGACTGCGGGGCAAATCTCAGAAAAAAGTCACCGGTCTGCGGGCACTGTATTTCCGGTACTGCTATGAACTTCATATCATCGTCAAGCAACCGGCATCCGAAAAACGGGTGTCTTTTTTTCTGCGTGAGGATGTGGCCAAGCTAAAGCGGCTGGATGCGGAAACCCGGCTTTTGGGCAAAAACCATATCGAAACGATCACAGATCTGACCCAATATCAAAAAACGGTATTGGCGGAAATAGACAGTCTGACCGCACAGCGGCAGGAACTGCGCAAGGAACTGCGCCGACTTGTGCGGAAGGGCAATTCTGCGGATATTGGCGCGGCCAAGAATAAAATCAACGCCATTTCCAACCGCCTGCGGGGACTACGAAAGGAGGTGGTCTTATGTGATGACATTGCCCAGCGTTCCGGACAAATCCGGGAGAATACGGAACGATTGATCACGCGAAAGGAATTTAACAGAAAGGAGAAATCGAAGGATGAGTTATTCAGGTGACGCGGCGGAACAGGTTGTCAGAATGTCGCTGGAAACGGGAGAGGTGGCAGTCAGACTGGCTGGCTCCGGAGCCAAGCAGCTTGCCATTTTGCTGTACGCCATCCTGCGGGAGCAGAAAAAAACGGCTGGAAAAGCCAGACTGTCTAATATGCTCCGCAGCGGCAAGGAGTTAAAGGTGTTCGCTGTGAAGGACAGCGATCTTGAGCTTTTTTGCAAGGAGGCGAAAAAGTACGGCATCCTCTATTGTGTGCTGAAGGATCGGGACGCCACAGACGGGCTGACTGACATCATGGCCAGAGCGGAGGACGCCAGTAAAATTAACCGCATTATCGAGAGATTTGGTTTAGCCACCGTGGATATGGCTCAAGTCAAAAATGATATTGAGCAGAACCATCCGGAGCGGCAGACCGGCGCTCCGGAAACGCCCGCGGCAGAACTGGAACGTGGGCAGAAGCAGATGGATGGACAGGAAGTGGATGATCTTCTGGACGCGATGCTTTCGCCAACGTCAGAAAACGGCACGGACATTTCGGAGCACACCGATCCCGAACAGGATGTGGATATGTTTTTGAAGGAGGTACGGGCGGCAGCTGCGGACAGAGGGGAGCGTGACGTGGAAAACCCCGTTATGGGCCGGACCGAGAAATCCCGTCCGTCCGCGCCTATCTCAAAGCTCAGAGAGGCTACCGAACCGGGTGTTTCTGATGATAAGTGGGAGCGATCCCGGCCCTCAGTCAGACAGGAACTGAAAGAGATCAAAGCGGAGCAGAAAGAAAAAGCGGCGAAGGACAAGGTACAGTCCAAGCCCACCAAAGGGCCGATGCACAAGGCCCCTCGAAAATATAAGCCTAAAAGATTAAAGGAGAGATAAATTATGCCGAACTATGATGATCTGTTCACTGAGCAGCCTACCCGGCAGGAGCAACCGGCCTTTGACAAGGACGCCTGGGCCGCGCGGAAACAGGCAGAACGTGAGAATGTCTATGCCATGATCGACGCATACGCTCAGAACATGGGCACGGACGGCGGTGCGCTTCAGGCGTATTTGGATGTGCAGGCCCGCTTTGGCCTTTACTCCGTAAGCAACGCGATCCTGCTGGCCGCGCAGTGCCCGGAGGCTACTCGTGTGGCTGACTATGACACATGGAAGGAAAATGGGGTGTATGTTAAGCGGGGCGCGGACGCCATCACCATTTTGGAACCGGGCAAGGAGTACAAAAAGGACGATGGCACCGTGGCTGTATCCTATAATGTGAAAAAGGTCTTTGATATTTCTCAGACCAGAATGGAACAGCGGCCTTCTCTGAATGTGGCCCGTGATGAGCGGTTGCTGCTGAAAGCACTGATGAACAATGCCCCCTGCCGCTTTGCCATATCGGATGAATTGGCGGAGGGCGTCAATATGGCTTACCGCGCGCGGGACAACACGATTTATGTCCGAAAAGGGCTGGAGGCTTCCGTAATCTTCCGGGGACTGGCGCGGGAGCTGGCCTACGTCCACATGGGCAGGGATGGCGTGGCCTGTGAAAATCCTGACTTTACGGCGTACAGTGTGTCCTATATGCTGTGCAAGCGCAATGGCGTATCGGTAGAAGGGTTTTCCTTTGACCGCTTACCGGAACGCTACGCCACGATGGACGCGCGGGAACTCAGAGCCGAGGCGGGCATCATGCGGGACGTGGCAGGTAATATCACAGCCGACATGAACCGGATGTTCGCCGCACAGGAAAAGGCACAGAAAAGCCGGGACAATAGCGCAAGGTAAGGAGGGGGGCTTATGCGTGATGAAAAGCGTGTAGTCACGCTGAACAACTATGAACAGCGCCTCTTGGTGCGAGGGCTGTCCGATTTCCGCAATGGAGCGATCCGGGCTGGCAAACCCACCGAGGATCTGGACGGCCTGCTGTTAAAGGTGATAGACGCACCGACCAAACGGGAGAAACGGAGGAATGACCGTGCGGAACGATAAGTTTTCCAAAGCCAGTCTGACACTCTACGCCTGCGGCACCATTCCCGTGATCTGGATCGCTCTGCTGTTGGCCCCCTATGTGGACGGCGGTCTGGTAGCACTGATCCGGTACGGCGGCGCGGCGCTGAATGACCCTTTCCATATCGTACTGTGTGAGGACAGCCTGAAAGCTGTCCTCATTTTCTTGACGTGCTATGGGCTGGGGATCGGCATATACCTCTCCACCGACCGCAACTATCGCAGGCGGGAGGAACATGGCTCTGCCAAATGGGGGGTGCCGGGGCAGGTAAATCAGAAATACGCAGATAAAAACATCACGGAGAACAAGATACTGACACAAAATGTGGCAATAGGGCTGGATGGGCGCAGACACAGGCGCAATCTCAATATTTTAGTGTGCGGCGGTTCCGGCGCGGGTAAGACGCGCTTTTTTGCCAAGCCCAACATTATGAATGCCAATACCAGCTTTGTGTGTTTGGACCCCAAAGGGGAGCTGCTGCGTGATACCGGAAATCTGCTGCGGGAGAAGGGGTATGATATTAAGGTGATCGACCTCATCAACATGGAGAAAAGCCATTGCTATAACCCATTCGTCTATATCCGTAATGACAATGACGTTCAGCGGCTTGTAACAAACCTGTTCAAGAACACCACGCCAAAGGGCAGCCAGAGCCAAGACCCCTTCTGGGATCAGGCGGCTCAAATGCTGCTGCTGGCGCTGGTGTTCTACCTTCATTACGAGGCACCGGAGGATGAGCAAAATTTCCCAATGGTGATGGAGATGATCCGGTCCGGTGAGGTCATGGAGGACAATGATGAATACCGATCCCCGTTGGATGAACTCTTTGACCGATTGGAAATGCGGGAGCCGGATCATATTGCGCTGAAATATTACCGAAATTACCGCTCCGGCAGCGGCAAGACCCTGAAATCCATCCAAATCACATTGGTATCCCGGTTGGAGAAGTTCAATTTGGATTCGTTAGCCAGCATAACGCAGACGGACGAGATGGAGTTATGGAGTCTGGGGGAGAAAAAGACGGCCATTTTTGCCGTCATTCCAGACAATGATTCCAGTTTTAACTTCATTGTAGGACTTCTGTACACCCAGCTTTTTCAGCAGCTCTATTATCAGGCGGATGTGGTGCATGGAGGGCGTCTTCCCATCCATGTTCACTTTGTCATGGACGAGTTTGCCAATGTCGCGCTCCCGGATGAATTTGATAAACTGCTGGCAACCATGCGGAGCCGGGAGATCTCCGTGAGTATCATCATTCAGAACCTTGCCCAGCTAAAGACCCTCTTTGAAAAGCAGTGGGAAAGCATTGTGGGAAACTGTGATGAATTTATCTACCTCGGCGGAAATGAGCAATCCACTCACGAATATGTCTCAAAGCTGCTTGGCAAAGAAACGATTGACACAAACACCTACGGCCAATCCAAGGGGCGGAACGGCAGCTACTCTACTAACTGGCAGATAGCAGGCCGGGAGCTGCTTATGCCGGAAGAGGTGCGTATGCTGGACAACCGGTACAGCCTTGTTTTTATTCGCGGGGAGCGGCCCGTGCGGGATTTTAAGTATGACATTCTAAAGCATCCCAATGTAAAGCTGACTACGGATGGCGGAGCGGAAGCGTACCGGCACGGTGAGGACACTTGCAGCGTAGCGACCGTTTGCTTCGATAAGGAGCTGCTGAAGCAGGCGGCAGAAAAGGACACGGACGATACCGTGAAGCACCGGTTCATTCTTCTGACCGAGGAAGAATTGGAAGATAAATTTATCGAATTGGAGGAACAAGAAAATGCAGAACAACAAGAAAAATAAGAGGCTTCCCATGCCAGAACAGGTGAAGCGGGGCTTTCACTGTTACCGCACCATGGTGCTGATCGTGGCCCTGATGGGATGCTGTTCCGTAACGGCCCTTGCCGCAGACGATCCGCTGACTGTAATCAACAATCTGTCTGATTTTATCTTTGGCCTGATCCGGGCCGTGGGCCTGATCCTGCTGGGATGGGGCATCGTTCAGGTGGGCCTCTCACTCCAAAGCCATGACCCATCTCAGCGCTCTAACGGCTTTCTCACGTTGGCGGGCGGCATTGTTATAACCTTCGCGAAGGAGATTCTGGACCTGATCGTTGGTTGACCGCACAACACTGTCCGTACACATGGGGCAGGCCCGCAAGGGCGGACCTGCCCCGGAAGGAGGTGCTTTTTGTGTCGGATAATTGGGTCATTCAGAATTTGGAGAATGCTCTGGAAGTATGGAACAGCAAGTTAAGCGAAATATGGCAGTTGATCACGCAATCCCCACAGGATTTTAAGGGCGGCGCGATTTGGAATGTAGTAGCGGATATTCACGGCGCGTTGCAGGCCGTCGGCTACGCTCTGCTGGTGCTGTTCTTTGTGGTGGGCGTAGTAAAGACCTGCGGCAGCTTTGCGGAGGTCAAGAAACCGGAACACGCGCTGAAGCTGTTTGTTCGCTTTGCGCTGGCCAAGGCCCTGATCACCTATGGAATGGAGCTGATGCTGGCGCTGGTAAACATTGTGCAAGGCGTGGTGTCCTCGATCATGAACACGGCGGGCTTTGGCGCGCCTGAATCCACCGTTCTGCCCAGTGAGATCGTGACTGCCGTTGAAGATTGCGGCTTTTTTGAGAGCATTCCCCTATGGGCGGTGACGCTGATTGGAGGGCTATTCATTTGGGTGCTGTCTTTTGTTATGATTTTGAGCGTTTACGGGCGCTTTTTTAAGATGTACCTGTATGCTGCGTTGGCTCCGCTCCCCTTGTCCAGCTTTGCCGGAGAACCCAGCCAGAATGTGGGAAAAAGTTTTTTAAGGGGCTATGCTGCCGTGTGTTTGGAGGGGGCTGTGATCGTGCTGGCCTGTATTATCTTTTCTGTGTTCGCCAGTTCCCCGCCTACCGTTGACCCAGACGCAGCGGCGGCAGCAATGGTTTGGAGTTACATCGGGGAACTCATTTTCAATATGCTCATTTTGGTGGGCAGTGTGAAAATGGCTGACCATGTTGTGCGGGAAATGATGGGATTGTAGGAGGTGCTTTCATTGGAAGTTAAAATTAACCGTGAGATCCGTGATTACACGGAAAGTATGTTTTTTGGGCTGTCCTTGCGACAGCTCATTTTTTCTGCGCTGGCGGTAGCCGTAGCCGTAGGGCTGTACTTTTTGCTGAAGCCCTATGTCGGCACGGAAACCGTATCCTGGATGTGCGTTTTGGGCGCGGCCCCTTTTGCCGCCTTGGGTTTCTTTTCCTACCACGGCATGACAGCGGAGCAGTTCCTTTGGGCGTGGCTGCGCTCAGAGGTGTTGGAGCCGAGGGAGCTGCATTTTGAATCGTCTACACTGTATTACAAATTGTGGAAGCCCTGCTTGGAAAAGCGGGAGAAGGAGGAATACAAGCGCCATGATTAAAAGTATTAAAACAATTATGCGGCAGGACCGGGTGCCGTACTATATCCCCCGCAGGGTGCAGGATGTGATCCCAATTCAGAGCATCTGGCCGGACGGCATTTTTAAGGTGGGGATGAAGTTCTCCAAAACCTTCCGCTTTACGGACATCAACTACAAGGTTGCCAGCCGGGAGGACAAGGAAACGATGTTTTTGGCCTATTCGGAACTGCTGAATGGTCTGGACTGCGCCGCCACCACCAAACTGACTATCTGTAATCGCCGTCAAAGTCAGGCAGACTTTGAACAGTCTGTTCTTATGCCCATGCGTGGTGATAATTTGGATAAGTACCGTAGTGAGTATAACAAAATGCTCATCGACAAGGCAACCGGGGCCAATGGAATCATTCAGGAGAAATATATCACTGTGACGGTCTATAAACGGGACATCGAGGACGCCCGCAGATATTTTATCCGCGTTGGAGCCGAACTGACTGCCCGCTTTGCTGCCCTTGGCTCCCGGTGCGTGGAGCTGGACGCGGCAGACCGCCTTCGTGTCCTGCATGATTTTTACAGGGCCGGGGATGAGGGAAACTTCCATTTTGATATGGCGGATATGGCTCAAAAGGGCCATGACTTCAAGGACTACATCTGCCCGGACGGAATCGAGAAGCACAGTGACTATCTGAAATTGGGCGAGCGCTATTGCAGGGTGCTGTTTTTGAAAGACTACGCCAACTATATCCAGGACGAGATCGTGTCGAACTTGACCGACCTCAATCGTAACATGATGCTGTCTATCGACATTCTCAATGTGCCTACGGACGAGGCTGTGCGGGAGGTGGAAAACCGTCTGTTGGGTGTGGAAACCAACATCACGAGCTGGCAGCGGAGACAAAACCGAAATAACAACTTTTCAGCCATCGTTCCCTACGATATGGAATTGCAGCGCAAAGAGAGCAAGGAGTTTCTGGCGGATCTGACCGCCCGTGACCAGCGGATGATGCAGGCCGTTCTCACTATGGTCATCACCGCCGATACGAAGCAGCAGCTTGACAGCGACACCCAGCAGGTACGCTCCATGTCCGGGCGCTGCCAACTGGCGGTACTGAAATACCAGCAGATGGACGGGCTAAACACTGTCCTGCCGATTGGGACACGGAAGATCAACGCCTTCCGCACTCTGACCACAGAGAGCCTTGCCGTGTTCATGCCCTTCAAGGTGCAGGAGATCATGGATCGGGGCGGTATCTATTTTGGAGAGAACGCCATTTCCCACAACCTGATCATGTGCAACAAGGCGAACCTGCTCAATCAGTCCTCCCTCCGATTGGGAATTCCCGGCTCCGGAAAGTCCTTCAGCGTAAAGGAGGAGATCGCGTTTCTCATCCTCAATACGGATGATGATATTTTGATTGCCGACCCGGAGGGAGAGTATGCACCGCTCATTGAGGCTATGGGTGGTCTGGGCACCGTGATCCGAGTGGCCGCAGGGGGGAAAGACCGGCTGAACGCTATGTATATGGTGGATGGTTACGGCGAGAACAACCCAATCGTGGTGAAATCTCAGTTCATTATGTCCTTGGTTGAGCGCATTGACCCCAAGGGCGTGGGGGCGAAGCAGAAATCCATCATTGACCGCTGCACGGGCATCATATACGCGGAGGCGGAGCAAAACGGCACGGTCCCCACTCTGGCAACCCTGCGGGAAAAACTGCTGGAGCAGCCGGAGGCAGAGGCGCGGGAGATCGCTTTGGCGCTGGAGCTGTTCACCACCGGCTCCCTCGATATTTTCGGACACGAAAGCACTGTGGATCTGGACAAGCGGGCGGTGGTGTTTGACATTCATGGCTTGGGTGAACAGTTGAAGCCCATCGGCCATCTGGTCATTACCGACACCATGCTCAACCGCGTTACCCTCAACTGGAAAAGGGGCAAGCGTACGCACGTCTTTATCGACGAGTTCCATGTCATGTTTGAAAACAAGTTTTCCGCAGCCTTTTTCAATTCCGCGTGGCGTCAGTTCCGTAAACGCAACGCCTACCCCACCGCCATCACGCAGAACGTGGAGTATCTGCTTGATTCTGTGCAGGCCAGCACCTTGCTCAGCAACTCTGAGTTTGTGATCATGCTCAATCAGGCGGCAGGTGACCGGGAAAAGCTGGCCCATCTTCTGAACATCTCCGAGGAACAGATGAGCTACATCACCAACGCGGACGCGGGGTGCGGTCTCATCAAATACGGCTCGGCACTGGTGCCCTTCGTCAACCGGTTTCCTGCCGATACAGAGCTGTACCGTTTGATGACCACCAAGCCAGGTGAGGGCAGTTTTTCCGAGGGACGGCCTTAACGCCAAGGGTGAGCGGCCATGAGAAAGATCAAAACACGCGAAAAGAAAAAAGACATTAAGGCACTGGACAAATCCGCCGTGATCGGGCAGCGCATGAAAACCGCGTTTCTCCGTTCCAAACGGAACACGGAGAGCCTGATGGATGACCGCCAGAATACCCCTACCGGATACGCCGTGGATCAGGTGGAGTTTGCTGCCGACGATTTAGGCCATGACGCAGTAAACGCAGCGGCTTCCGGTACAAAGCTGGCGATAAAGCGAGGACGGGATTTGTTCCAACGCCAGCGAGAAAAGCTGGCATCAGAGGGAGGGCGGGAGCATACCACGCCTGCGGAACAGGCCCCGGCTTCGGAGCCGGTAGACTTGGGAAGGCAGATCCCCTGGCAAGGCGGCGATTCTCCCCCGGTAAACCGGTTTCCGCAACACGGGAATACCTTCCCCCAAAATACCACCGTGAAATGTCCTGACGCAGACCCGGTTTCAACGGTGGAACGAGGGAGAGACTATGCCAGAAAGCAGACCGCGAAACGGATGGAGCGAACACGCCAAATCCAAAATCGGATGGGACAGTCTGGCGGTCCGCGGCAAATCGACGCGGGATCTGCCACCACAGCGTACCGACAGACGGAATCGGCCATAAACATGACAAAGCAGCCCGCTCAACCCATGAGACGGGCCGCGAAAGAAACCGAGAACAACGCAAAGACCGCCATCAAGAACGCCCAGCGGACGGTCAAAAACGCGCGACATACCGTCAAGACCGCTCCGCGCGCAATCAAAACCACTACCAAAACCACGAATCAGGCAGCAGTGGCAGGACAGAAAACAGTGCAAGCCACCGCCAGGGCCGCGAAAGCAACAGCCCACGCCGCTCGCACTGCGGCAAAGACCACCGCTGTCGCCGCAAAAAGCATTGCCACCACAGCGAAGGCGGCGATTGCGTCTGTAAAGTCTTTGACGGCAGCAATCGCGAGCGGCGGATGGGTGGCTGTGCTGGTCATTGTCCTGATCTGCCTTGTGGGGCTGATCGCCGGATCATCCTTTGGGATATTCTTCTCTGGGGAGGACAGCGGTACGGGGCTGACCATGCCCGCCGTTGTCCGGGAGATCAATCAAGAATATTTAGACAAGCTGGACGCGATAAAAGCTGGCACCGTGCATGACCGTCTTGAAATGGTCGGCTCCCGTGCCGTTTGGAGGGAGGTCTTGGCGGTATATGCCGTCAAGACCACCACCGACCCGGATACACCCCAAGAAGTAGCCACGGTGGACGAAGGCAAGAAGGCTCTGATGAAGGAAATATTCTGGGCCATGAACGAGATCGGGAGCCGAACGGAAACCGCCACAACCACTCAAACCAAGGAAACCGATGACGGAGCAGGTAACATCATTGAAAAAGAGGTAGAGGTAACGGAAACGGTTCTCTATATCACCGTGACCCACAAAACAGCGGAGGAAATGGCAGACGCCTATCACTTCACCGTCGCTCAGCGGATGCAGCTTGCGGAACTGCTGGACGGAAAAAACAGCGATATGTGGAGTGCCGTCCTATACGGCCTTGGCGCAGGAGACAGGGAGATCGTAGCGGTGGCCATTTCGCAGTTGGGCAATATCGGCGGCGAACCCTATTGGGCATGGTACGGCTTTGGGAGCCGGGTAGATTGGTGCGCCTGTTTTGTGTCATGGTGCGCCAACGAGTGCGGCTATCTGGAACGTGGCGTGATCCCCAAATTCGCAAGCTGCGCTGTGGGTATCCAGTGGTTTCAAACGAGGGGGCAATGGCAGGATGGTGACTATGAGCCGCGTCCCGGCGACCTGATCTTCTTTGATTGGAATGACAAGGGGATGGGGCAGGATGGCATCCCGGATCACGTTGGGATCGTGCAGAAGATGGAAAACGGTATCGTCTACACGGTGGAGGGAAACTCCGGCAATGCCTGCCGGGAAAACCGCTATGCGGTAGGACATTATGAGATTTATGGGTACGGAACCCCGGCTTATTGAATAGGCTGACGTACAATGGGTCGCCCCACTTCTTGAAAAAGGAGTGGGGCGGCTTTTTTACGTATCAACGGGATTGTCCACAGTGGCGGCAGCTTAGCTTGAAGTGAATGCTTTAAAACTATGACCTTTTAAGGAAAGGGGCCGATACATAGGGCCATCATTCATTTGACATAGTATCCATGGAGTTGAGACCGTTGGCATTTCTGCATTCTGGCATGGAAAGGATAGGGTGATTTTTATGAGGATGTTTTGTATATTGACCTCACTGTCATCTTACTTATTATTGCTATCATTTAAGTCATCTGTGTTGTGGTCACGTTCATTCCATAATTCCTGAACAACCTCATATGGAAGATTGGGACATTCATCCCATTTTATTTCTGGTTCTTCAGGTTTTTCAGGTCTATCACTAAGAACCCAAATACCTAAAAGTTGGATTCCAAACCAAATGCCAACAAGAGTATAAACGAGCGGACACCCAAAAAAGACAACCACAAATGGAATTAGATAACCGATAACAAAATTCATCTCATTACCACCTTATTTTTTCGACTGCAAATCTTGATACCAAGGTTCGCCATCTAAATACAGATGTTCCCCTCGTTCCAATTTTCGCAATCGTTCCTGCTCTTCTTGTTTTCGTTTCTCTTTTTCCTTATCTTCTTTATCCCATTTTCTGGCTTTAATAAAGAGGTCAAGCCAAATAAGAAAGAAGCAAAATGCTACAACTCTAACGGGGGGAAAATCCCAGAAAAGAACTGTGAGAAAAACATAAAGCGGAATACCCAATGTACCATCTCCCGAAATTATTTGCTTGATTTCCCAAGTAGAATCAAGAATATAAAAATCACATTGAAACAAAAAAGATACCCTTCAAACGTCATAATTCTTTACCTCCCTCGAAAACAGAATTTTGTTTCCATATAGATGCACCTTGAGCGCTAATTGCATGTGGCCACCATAAAAACTTATTTGATTGTGCGGAGAAACTAAACTGGTGAGTATCAAAAATATGAAGAAGGAGAACCGTGCAGCTGTTTGCCTTTTAACAGATTGTTATTTACAAGCAAACCTATCTGGATTCATTTGACTCTGGGCTTTGCAGCTTCTTTGGTTGCCTCAGCCTTGAACTGGCGTTTGATGGCCTGACTGTTTCAATTTTGCTCTGCCGCGAAACGGACAAAACAATTCCCATTTCAAACAGTTGCATCATTAGCGCCGTTCCGCCATAGCTGAAAAAAGGCAGTGAAACACCAGTTGTAGGAATTGCTCCTGTCACAACGGCGATATTCAAGAATGTTTGAAGTGCAACTTGGCTGATAATTCCAACACAAAGCAGGGTTCCAAAGCGGTCCTTTGCCCGTAGAGCAATCTGGTAGCCTTGCATAACGAATAATGCGAATAGAAGTAAGATAAGAGTTGCACCAAATAGCCCCATCTCTTCGGCAATAATTGAAAAAATGAAATCGTTCTGCACTTCTGGTAAAAACAAAAACTTTTGGCGGCTCTTTCCAAACCCAAGACCAAACATTCCACCAGAGCCAATAGCAATCAAACTTTGTGACAACTGATACCCCGCGCCTTTTGCATCGATAAACGGATCTTTCCACATGGCAATCCGTGATTGCCCATAGGAAACTGCACCGCTCAGCAACAATGCTGCACCCCCGGCTATGACCAAGAGAACTGCTGCCACCCATCGAAGTCTAACGCCGCCTATGAACACAAGGATTGCTCCAACAGCACATATCAGAATTGCTCCAGATAAATGAGGTTCTTTCCACAACAGCAGAAACATGATAGCAATGACTCCAAAATACGGAACCACTCCGTTGCGAACCGTTGCCATTCTATTTTTCTTGACGGAAATTGACGCGGAAAAGTCCACAATTACCGCCAGTTTTGCAATCTCAGAAGGTTGAAATTCAACACTGAAAATTCTGAGCCATCTGCGAGCATTATTTCTCATGATGCCAAGATGCGGTTCCAATACGGCAATCAAGAGGACTATAGATATAATCAAAAGTGGCCGCCCGATGGTTCTCAGCATTTCATAGTCCATATAGCTGATCAGTATCATGGCAACGATACCTACCCCGGCAAAAGCGGCCTGCCGCTTAAAATAAAACAGCGCGTCACCGCGCCGTGCCATTGCTGTTGGGAAGCTGGCAGACAGCAGCATAATTAATCCAAGCACTGTCAATAGCAGTACGGTGAAGAAAAAGGAACGATCCCATGGTTGAACGGATAAGCGTATTCTCCCAACATTTCTCTTTCTACTTCTCATTGGATGTTCCTCCTGACAGTCCTTGCGATTATCTGCAATTTCATCTTAACACCATTTTTTTCTATGAACAGTGAACTGGTTCTTCATCTGTCTTAGTGGTGTTCTCTATCAAAATCTCATTGATTGTCACGCAAAACAAACGGCTCATAGCAAAAAGACAATCTATGCTTGGTAAATTTTTCCCCTGTTGCCAATAGTAGATCCCACGAGGACTGGAGAGGCGAAGATATCGCATCAAGAATTCAACTGAATACCCATGTTCGCACCTGAGGCGATGGATGTTCTCCCCAGTTGCTTTCACATCGATTCTAGGATACGTGGGTGTGTTATCCATAGATACACCTCTTCTGCTGAAATTCCATTACGCTACCAAACCACAGCTAGGATTAAAACGCTGATATTTGCGGACATTGCGAATGCGTTCCTTCCCAGCATAGTAACAGCCTCTGTAAAACCACTTGGGCAACTGATAGGTTGTGATGCAACGATCGCTGTTCGCATCAAAAATAAAACAATAGTCATTGTAAACGTAGGCACGAGCGCCTTTGGCCTTCTCCTTCTCCTGAAGAAACAGGCGCTGTTGCGCGTTGGGAAAATCAGTGCTGCATTTTCCATAACGCAGAGCTAGAGCGAACTCACGGTCCGCTTTGGAGGCAGAGAGGTTCATGCGCTGCTTTGCACGAAGGGAAGAATGACAAGTCGAGTAATTCATAGTGAGTTCTCCTTTTCTGTGATGTAATCCGTATTCCTGTTGTCATCATCATATAACGGACCAGTAGATCTCACGAGGGCAAAGAATGTCCTTTTTCATAATTCAGCTAACTTGCAACCCAAAGAATCTTTGAATTCAATGAATCAAAACTGAAGTGTTCTTTCACATTCCTTGACGTTTTGGCTTTTGCGTGATATGATAAATTCGTAAGTAACCGGTTCGATGTCTTTCTACTTTTTTGTTAAAATAACAAATAGGAAGGACGTTTGAATTATGGTACATACTTACACTCAAAGAGGGAACCTGTCGCATCAGGCTGCAAGTTTCCTCAGACGCACGCTTAAGGCGCAGCACTGCACACAGGAGACCTTCGCCGAGAAGATCAATTGTGACGTACGCACTGTACGGCGGTGGCTGAAAGATGGTGTCCAGTCTTTGGATAACCTTCAGCTCATCTGTGATGCGTTGGACGTGAGCGTCGGGGACATCTTTCTTGATGAGGAAGATGTCCCCTCTTTATATAAAGCAGTACATGCGCACAATGACAATTTGATAGGCAAGCTTACGTGTTTTCTATAAAAATAGGAGGTTTTCTATGGACGGTCAAAAAGTTGAAAATGGCATTCATACAAAAGGTGTAGCAGATTTTCGGAAAAAAACAGCCGCTAAAGCCGCTGGATTAAAGTCGACCTTTATTCTGGATGCGGCGCATGGAGAACTGTTGATGACATCTTTCGGGAAGGGCAACGAAGCGAATCTGGAAAAGCGTATTTATCAAAATAAGATCACTGATTTGCGCAGTACCAAGCAGTTTGACGTGACGCAGGAACGCAAGTCGGACTACATACTGAAAAACAGTCGATTGAAGGACCTTCGTATTGCCACGGATAATCCTAGCCATAGTAGAGAAAAAGAAAACTATCTGCTTCCGGGCATGGATCAACTTCGCCGCAAGTCGGTCCTGGAGCATCGCTATTTTGGCAAAGAATTTCAAGATAATATTCACATTCAACTGATTTATAACATTCTGGACATCACTAAAGTTCTGGCAGTCTATTCCTCTTCAGTTGTCTATGTTTTGAATAACGTTTGTCGCCTTGACAATGCAAGCGGAGACCTTTTTAGCACTTTGAGCACAAAGATCCCTTTTGCTGACTATGAAAAAGAAAAGAGTGGTTTTTCTTCATTTTGTAGACAGAAAGAACTCAAATACTTTGGCACTGGCTTTTACCATATTAATCCCGCTAAGCAGCGCTCATCGCGAGACTACTGCGTGCCGAAGTCTGATGAGGAAATATACAACATCTCTGCATTGTTAGGCTCTTTAAGGCAGTTCTGTACACACGGGGCGGTTCAGCTGCAGGATAAAACAAGCACTCCTGCATGGCTATACAACCTTTCAAGCATAAATGCAGACTTTCTTAACACGCTGAACAGCACCTATGCATCTGCCATTCAATCTGTCAATCATAACTTCGCAAAAACCAATAAGGTCAACCTGAACATCTTGATGGACGCATTGGATATTCCGGATGCGGAACTGGATGAGTTTGCGCGGGACTATTACACATTCATCGTCTTAAAGCCTCAAAAGAATCTCGGGTTTTCTCTAAAGAAGCTGCGGGAGTGTATGTTGGAACTTCCGCAGGGAAAACATCTGAAGAATCAGAAATACGATTCTGTGCGGCACAAAATGTACACTATGCTGGACTACATGCTCTATTACTACTACACGCACTATGCACCGAACAGGTTGGAGGAACTGGTAGAAGAGCTTCGGTCTCTTCTAGTAGGCGGCGAGAGCGAGGAAAAAGACAATGTATACCGCCGGGAGGCGGTGCGACTGTGGCCGGAATGTGAAAATGTTATTTGTTGCATTGAGGAAAGAGTGGCCGGGAAAGAGATCCGAAATACCCAAAAACACGGTGAAATCTTTGATGAAGCTGTTTTTGAAGAAATAAAACTATCCCCTCTGACACCGGATCTGGACAACGTCACAAGTGTGCAGAATGCTGGTTATTTTTGTGAACTGATGTATCTGCTCACGCTGTTTCTGGACGGCAAGGAGATTAATGACCTGTTGACAACCCTCATCAATAAGTTTGATAATATTGCTAGTTTTTACAATGTTTTGGATGGGGTCCATGGGGAGCGTCAATTCACCAAAGAATATGAAATGTTTTCCCGTAGTGCGGACATTTCTAAAACACTCCGTTATATCAACAGCTTTGCCCGAATGCAGAAGCCCCTTCCGAATGCAGGTCGCGAAATGTTTCGCGATGCAATTCAGTTGCTAGGCACCGATATGACGGATGATGAAGTGGAAAGCACCATTTGGGATATATTCGGCTATGATGAAAACAGCGGCGAGAAGCGGAAGGACGTTACACATGACATCCGTAACTTCATTTCAAACAATGTGATTGAGTCTGATCGGTTCCGCTACCTTATCCGGTATTCGGACCCTCGTAAGGTGCGAAAACTTGCGGAAAACGAACAAATCGTGCGCTTTGTCCTCTCCGGCACGCCGGGAATGCCCATCACTGGGATTCCGGACAGTCAGTTGACTCGATACTGCATCAGTTGCGGCAGGAAGGATCTGACGCACCGCAGTGAGCAGATCGACTATCTGACAAAGCTAATTGTTGAGATGAACTATCAGCAGTTTGCAAAGGTCAAAAACGATGACCGAAAGTCCAGTCCGGACGAGAAATATAAAAAGCAGCAGTTCAGCGCTATCATCAGTCTGTACCTGACGGTACTGTATCTGGCGGTCAAAAATCTGGTTTACATTAATGCCCGCTATGTAATGGCGTTCCATTGCTGGGAGCGTGACTGCTATCTCTACGGCTCAGAGTTCACGCCGGACGCCGCGCAAAAATCAGAAGCTGACATTCAAAAATGGACATTTAACCATGTAATCAAAGGAAAAAACAGAAGTCCTGATTATCGCAAACTCACACAGTATTTCATTGCCCAGAATTATTTAAAAAAGCGCCCTCGTACCTACCTCACGGAGGACTGCGCCCATGTAGATGATGGGATTATCCATCTATACCGCAACCAGGTGGCACATCTTGCCGCTGTGCGTGACGCACATGAGTGTGCTGGAGACATCGATAACCTTACCTCCTATTTCCAGCTGTACCATTACATCATGCAAAGAGCACTTCAGAAAAAAATCTTTGCGGATAGAGTACCTGAAACAGTAGCAGGTTACTTTACCCATCTTGACAAATGTCACACCTACTCCAAGGATTTTACCAAGGCGTTAAATACTCCCTTTGGCTACAACCTGGCTCGCTTCAAGAACCTATCAGTAGATGAACTGTTTGACCGCAACCGCTCTAAGTAAAAACTTCAACTCCTACAGCAGACCGGCAGCCTCACTCAAAGGTGAGGCTGCCGGTCAGAAGTTGTCCTGTTCCAACGGGGATTAATGTGTCAAAATGAATCCATAAACTAACAGGAGGGGTTCTAATGGCACATTTGAGCGTCATGATTGAGTCCTCGCAGCGAATGTCCGTGCAAAACGGCCAGCTATTGATCCGCGGCGCTGAGGAGCGCAGTGTTCCCATTGAAGACATTTCCTGTCTGCTGATTGACAATCTTCGCTGCGCTATGACTACCGCAGCGATCAATGCGCTTGCTGCCAATGGTACAGCAGTCTTGGTTTGTGGACGAAATCATCTTCCAAGCGCGCTGCTGACACCATTTTCCGTTCATTCTAGAGGCTTCTACCGACTGAAATCGCAACTGGCAGTCAGTGTACCTGCTAAAAAGCGCCTTTGGCAACGCATTGTAAAAAATAAAATCACAAACCAGGCTGCCTGCTTGCATCAGTGTGGTGAGCAGATGGTCGCTCAGGAACTTGTACATCTTTCCAGATGCGTTCTTTCTGGAGATTCTGGTAATCTTGAAGCAGAAGCTGCTCGCAAATACTTCCCAGTTTTATTTGGCACCGGTTTTATTCGGGGTAAATGCGGTAGAATTAACGCAGCCCTGAACTACGGTTACGCTATCGTTCGTGGAAGCTTGGCACGCCACTTAGCTAATGCCGGCTATTATCCCGCAATAGGTATCTTTCATCACAGCGGTGCAAATAACTTTAACCTTGCAGACGATTTGATTGAGCCGTTTCGCCCAGTGGTAGATGCGTTAGTTGCCCACTACATTCCATCAGAGGGAGAATTGTCTGTAGAAGATCGTCACAAGCTGATGCATGTTTTACAGACTCCGGTATATGTAAATGAGCGCACGGTCACCCTTGACTTTGCTTTGTCGGAAGCTGTTCGAGCATTGGAAACGGCGTTTGACGGCAATGGTGCGGCTTTCCCTCAGATTTCGTTATCCTTTCAGGACCTGTAAAATCGTCTATGCGGATATTGATATTATTTGATTTGCCTGCCCAAACATCGGAACAGCGGCGTCAAGTGCGGTATTTTCGAAAATTGCTGTTGAGAGATGGCTTCTCTATGCTTCAAGAATCGGTGTATGTACGTACTTGTACAAATTTCAGCGCAGTACAGACTCACCGCCGTCGTGTGGTTTCCGCACTTCCAAAAGAAGGTCACGTCCTCTTCCTGACGCTTACGGAACCACAATATGCCGGGATTGATGCTCTCTTAGGTGAGTCTCCTTCCGCTTTACAGCCTGATGACAAACTGATTGTCATTTAACTCTGGTTTTTTTGTATCCGCTTTTCAATTTTTAAAAAACCCAAGATTGACAGAGTGCATAAAACCGGCTAAAATCAATATATCCGAGGAAACATTAAGATCCCTCGGCTCTACAGCCCTCTGAAACATGAGGGTTCTGAAACCTTCAAGGATTTCTTCTAATTCATCCATATGCTCTACAGCCCTCTGAAACATGAGGGTTCTGAAACGTATCCAGAAGCCACAGATTCAAGATAGCCAGCTCTACAGCCCTCTGAAACATGAGGGTTCTGAAACTTTCTCCAAATCTCTTTACCGGGCCTTCGTGCTCTACAGCCCTCTGAAACATGAGGGTTCTGAAACACATTCTTGGACTGATTGACGAAGAGGTAAGCTCTACAGCCCTCTGAAACATGAGGGTTCTGAAACCGATAAAGCTCTTCAATAGCATTGATATTCGCTCTACAGCCCTTTGAAACATGAGGGTTCTGAAACTAAGCCATTGTCTGTCCATCCCAACCTAAAGCTCTACAGCCCTCTGAAACATGAGGGTTCTGAAACAGATGATGTAAGAAACGGACATAACCGATTGCGCTACAGCCCTCTGAAACATGAGGGTTCTGAAACACCACAAGCCTTCATTCCGTGAACGAGCAAAGTTCTACAGCCCTCTGAAACATGAGGGTTCTGAAACCCTTTTAGTAGCGACAAGGCCATCCACTCAGCTCTACAGCCCTCTGAAACATGAGGGCTCTGAAACTCATGTTCTGGCCAATGGTAACGTTGATTCGCTCTACAGCCTTCTGAAATATTGGTTGGGGAAACAATGTTGCCCTAACCATCATGTGAGAAAACTCTTGTCAATGCGGTAATAAAATATTTCATTGAAAATGAACCCCCAGACTTTTGTCTGGGGGTTCATTTATTTTCACACTTAAAAAGCGGACATTTCCTGACCTGTTTGTCTCGGGGAAACTCTGCTATGATATTCTCATCAAAAGGGCACGGACAATAAAGCGTTCGACTAGGCGTGAGAGCTTTCGGCAGTATGAACAGTAATAGGAGGTGATTTGTGTATGACGTTTGATGGTTATCTTTTTTGCTTCAATATGATCTTTATCCTCTTGCTGTTGATTGGAAAGATGTGACGGAACACTTTGCGTTGTGATAGTGATCACAGGTACGCCTGAGCTGCCTTTGCCAAAGCAATCAAAAGTGACCTACAAAAAAAGTCCCCGGCATTGGCCGGGGATTCACGCAGATCACGGTTCCTTAGCAGACTGGACACAACTTGCCCTGTTTACTTCTTGGAAGCGCTGATAGGATATTTACCAACAGTTAAACACTCGTCAGGAGGAACACAGCATGCAGTTTTACAAAGCCACTTTTCGCTATTGCAGCACTGGTAAGTCTATTGTGCAAGGCAGTTTCTTGTGCCACAGTAGCAAGAGTTTCTGTTGTATAAACTCGTCCGGGAACCGCACCGCCAAACTTCTGGTGGGCGTAGATTGGAGAGACAGTTTGACTGGTGTGCTGGATCAATGGCAGGCAGCTGTTGGTGTTTCCGGTCAGGCAGTCGGTATCCATGAACTGCCTTTGATTGAGTTCAATGATTTGGCCGTAGCCTTTATGGAAGAGCAGGGGCCAAACAAGGCTCTGATAAATCGCATCCATGAACTGGGATTGGAAGCGATTCCTTTTCTTGCGGAGTGCAATGGTATTTCAACTTCAGCTACGGAATGTAAAGAGTCCATCCGAACTCTGAAGAGCTACTGCAAGAAATCTCTTTTGCCGTTATTGGGTGAGGAATTGGATCGCATTTTCCAGCCAAACGCACCCAAGGCATTTGTTGGACATCCGGTACACTACGCATTTACGGAATCTTTCGACACGGAAGATCAGATGGATATTCTTCTGACTTCGTTGCGTATGGTTGGCCGACTGTGCTCCAATCAACTGGTCACGTTGGACATCTATAATTGCCGGTTTAGAGATGATACGATGGAAAAGATCTACCAGCTCCAACAGGGCGGCACGATCCTGCTGAAGCTGAAAGAGATTCCTGAGCTTCAGAAAGAGTATGATACGGATTGGCGGGACAATTTGCGTACGGTTGTTCGGTTGGCGCAGCAGTATCGCAACAGTGTTTTGACGCTTATCTCTGCTCCGAAAAAGTTGCAGCGTGAGATGCTCGCACTCATGCATGCCATGCCCTGTATGAGTTTTGTTCACCTGCTTGATGTTTCCGTAGACAAAACGGTCGCGGGATCATATCTCCAAGAACTGAACCGTCAGCAGCCCATTGGCCGTAAAGCAGTTCCTGCACAGGTGTTGCCTGTAGATAAGTCCTCATTCACAAGAGAAGATGTGCGAGGGGCTTTTGCCCAGTGGCAAAAGAAGGTTCTCTGCACAGATGTCTACCCGGCTTACCAAATCACTGCTCAGGCACAGCGAGCACTGGCCGGGAATGAGCAAAAAGCCGATCAAACAGATCCAATGGATGAATTGAACCAGTTGATCGGCTTAGAGAATGCCAAATATGTGATTCGGCAAGCCATTGATTTCAGTCGAGCACAAAAACTCTACGAAAAACGTGGCTTTCCCACTGCAAAACCCGGAATGCACATGGTATTTACAGGCGCTCCCGGTACGGCAAAGACTACGGTTGCCCGACTGGTCGGACGTATTTGCAAGAAGTATGGGTTGTTGCCGACAGGGGAGTTTCTTGAAGTGGGCCGCAGTGACCTTGTTGGGCAGTACGTTGGGCATACAGCAAAGTGTGTAGCAGAGGCTTTTCAGAAGGCAAAAGGCGGCGTACTGTTTATTGATGAAGCTTATTCCTTGCTAGACGATCAGCGAGGTCTGTTTGGTGACGAAGCCATCAATGCAATTGTCCAACAGATGGAGAATGTCCGTAACAATACGGTAGTAATCTTTGCAGGTTATCCGCAGAAAATGGAAGAATTCCTGAAACGAAACGAAGGGCTGCGCAGTCGCATTTCGTTTCATGTCGATTTCCCGAATTATTCGGAAGATGAACTTTTTCAGATTTTTGTGAGCTTAATTGCTAAACAGAAGCGGGAACTTGGCCCATCCGTTGAGACTTTGGTACGCAGTCTGCTGCGAAATTCCATGGATGAGAAAGGCTTCGGAAATGGGCGGTTTGTCCGCTCTTTGGCTGAAAAGGCATTGATGAGTCAGGCTTCACGCCTGATGCGATTGCCGGAGGATAAGATCACAGATAAGCAGATTCGGCTGTTGTTGCCTGATGACTTTGAAGCACCGGTGGAACCTGCTAAGAAGCTATCCCCGCAGCCTATCGGGTTTACATGCTGATGGCCCACTTTTCTTGGTTTGCGTTGAAATGGAGGTCACTTTATGAAGAAGCGTTTTTTTGTGGAAGCAATTCGGTTTGGCATGACGGATGGCGGAATGTGCTGCGGCCCTGTTGCTGGTGATGTAATTGCTGAACTTCAGCTGAGGACAGAGGTCGGTGAGCGTCTGTTTTTTGGACTTACTGAGGTCTGCGGGATTCCCTGTTTTCATCAGGCTGCCGAGAGTCAGTTCAATTTCCTGATGCATAGCGACGATGCGAAAATTGTGGACATGGAATGTTTTGAGCGAGCATACAGCGTATTCCCCGGTATGTTATATGAGGACATCTTTTGTGTACGGGATGCTGAATGGTTTGATGCGCAGCGGTGCCTGATTTATCTTGTGCGTTGTGATGATGCAGCAACGCGGGACTCGTTTATTGCGCGTGCTTGTGGAAAATGGTTAGATGAGATTCTGATTCCCCCATCTGACATCGAAAAGGATTTTTACAGGCAGCATCTGACATAAATGCAGGCGTTCTCTTGACTGATAACCCCTAGAAACTATTTGCCACTTTATGGTATACTGTAAATATACAAGATATCAGGGTGGCGAAGCTATAAACTTTGACTTAAACAAAGTATGTGGGGGGAGTTCAATGGCAATTCAGTTAAGTTCGTCTTATTTGAGAAAAAGTTATCAGCTTTTGACTCAGTTGGCTCCAGAATCTATGAGCCAGCAGGAAGCGTTTGAACGTACAGGCAATATCATTTACGAGTGGGCAAAGCAAAAGTTTTCCAAGATTTTCAAAATGCCCTATAGAAAGGAAACTCTCAATCTAAAACGAGACGGTAGTGAGATTGGATTGATCTACGAGCCAGAAAAAAACTTGTTTATTTTTCGTGGCGTTCATCCAGACATTCATATACCCGGCCGGATTTGGACAACAGATGTCGAGATTCGCAAAAATGACCTAGGCGAATATATATTTGCAGTACAGCTATCAGTTACATCATTGCAGACCTGCACTGAAGAAGTTCCTTTCAGCTGTCCAGGATTCGTGCGCCTAATTATAGAAAACATAGGGCTAAAAGACGTAGTCCCATTGGCTAAGAATAATGTCCACGCAGTGGCGATTTTGTCGGATGTAGAGAATTTTTTGGGCTTTTTGAAAAACCCAGCTCGGACTATGCCAGTAGTGTTGCTGACCCATTGTATCGACGGAAATGATGCACCGCATGATGGATATATGCTAAATGCATACCAGATGGCTGGCGATTTGTCAGGAACTGCGCATGTTTTTCAAATAACATCTGAGGCTAATACATATTTTACTGAGTTGATTGGTAAAGAGTGGTCTGCATATAACGGTGCCGTGCGCACATACTATCCTAATGTCGACTTAGAATACGGTAATAGTAGACAGCATCCGTTTCTTACGCAGTGGAGCATTCGCCTACGTAATATGATGGATGGCGATCCGGATGCCGCCATGCACGAAGTTGAAGAGTATGTGCAACGTTATGTCCTACTGCGACGAATTCCGTGGGGCGATTATTCTGTTGAATTCTATTTATCTGCTTACCAGAAGTTGTTACATCAGCAAAACACTAGCAATACTCGGTTAAATGATGAAATTTCTTTCTTCCAAGAGCAAATAGATCAACTACAGAAGCAACGAGACGAAAATTTGAGCCTGGCCGCTTCCTTTGCGAAAGATTTGGATACACGAAACGATGAGTTCGATCAACAACGGCAGCAAATTAGCCGATTAAAGGCACAAATTGATTCTTTGCGCGCATTACTCAAAGGCAAGGCTGTTGAACCTGTGGTGCCCATTGGAAACAGTTATACTGATATTCCTGCATGGATCGATCAATACTATCCTGACAGGTTATTCTTACACTCTCGGGCAACAAGAAGCCTTAAAGGTGCGCTCTACGAAGATGTCCAATTAGTCTATAAATGCCTAAAATTACTTGCTACAGACTATTATGAATATTGTACAGGCCTGAAGAGCTATGATGAATTTCTTGAACAATGCCATGCGATTGATCCTGGTTTGAATGAATGTGGTGCCATCACAGATATTGCAGCAGGGCGTCAAGGTGAGGCTTATTATGTGCAATACAATAGTCAAAAGCACAAACTTGAACGTCATCTTACCAAGGGGAGCAGCAAAGATAGACGCTATTGCATGCGAATATACTATTTCTGGTCCGCAGAAGATCAAATAATCGTCATTGGAGATCTTCCGGATCACCTACCAACTGATGCTACTTAAAAAGCCCTAGTCAAATAAGTTAATAACTGTCGAACTGATATGCGTTTGCAGAAAGAGGTCAACATATGTCGAAAAAAACATACCACCTGATTGGTGAGGATGGCAAACCCTATGACTCTGACACTCCCGGGACATTTGGCGGTCACAAAGGGTTAAAGATTTATGGCCGTTTGGATTGCCCATCTGCTTTGCGCTATATCGCAAAGGGCCAGTACGTGCAGCATCGGGTATTTTTTAAGGATGAAGCAACCGCTGTTGCTGCGGGTTATAGACCTTGTGCTGTGTGCATGAAAGAATCTTATCAATTGTGGAAACAGCGCAAGTCTCCTGTGAATTCCAGAGCATGAGCGCCACCTGCTCAGAGATTCAGCCCCAGAATCAAGGGGAAATAGCTCCACCCTAACGGACAGGAGAGCCAATAGCCCTTATATTGATGACAGCACATGAAATACGCGACTAAGTTATAGGGTGGGCACCTATGGTAGACTACGCAGAAAATCAGCGGTTCCGAGGTAGCCAGCGGTGTATTGCTTCAATCACACATTGCTCCGGACACGCGATTCGTGATGCTTCGGAGACCACGAAGAAAGCAAGGCTGAGGTGGCCATTTGATGATGTTGTTACCAATGAAATATGCCTATGGTGAACAGGATATCTGGGAGCAATCCAGAAAGATTATTAATTGCGGTAATCAAATGTGATATGAAATCTACGGTGAGCATGGGCCTTTTGCCTCATGCTCACCGTAGATTTCATATTCATGATGGTGAACTTCTCCCTCCGTGCATCTGGACTTGAAACCCCGAAAATTACGGGGCATTTGGCTCAGGCCGGTGACCACAGGTACCCTGTCTTAGTGACCAAATCAGCGGCCAGATTTGGGCTCAATCACCACAATACAGTGCTTCATAGCACGCTTCAAGAACGCACTGGTAGAATCCTTATTGCTCAGGGCCACGGTGCTCCAACTGAAATGTTCCCGCTGGGAGCAGATATAAAGGTGCTGGATTTATAGTTTGTCAGCTAAATTGGTCACATGAATCAGGCCACGGGCCTCACGTTTTCGCGCTGCCTCCCATAATTCACGGGAACCGTTGGATATGTGCCACACATGGGCGATCAGATAGGTGCTGTGCTCTAACATATATCTATTAGCTCGGACAATGGCAAAGCGTTTAGGCACTCGCTCCATTCCCGGAGGGTAAAAGGTTCCGTCAAACCCATCCGGTTGGGGAATGGGGCGGTCAAAGGGATGATATGGCAGGAGCAGCGTCAAAGTCACTTCCGGGTGGCGTTTTTTTGCTTCTATGACTGCTGCTGCCGCCATGTTGTCAAAGTTTCCGTAATGACCGACAAAAAAGGAAGTGACACCATACGCTGTGATATGATGCTCAACCTCATCGGCCAATGCCATGCGGACCTCGTTTTCCGTATCCCGGTGCCCAATGAAAAAGCAAACTTTTTCCATTCTGCTAGCCTTTCATAAGAAGAAACTGTATTTTATTATCTTTCAATTGCTTTATTATATCATTAGATTGCTGCAAATGACAATTGATATCCATAAATAATATTCTGCTTTCGTGTTACCCTTTTTGAAGAAAGCGAGGGGACGCCATGAAAACAGAGTATCAGGAGCAATACATCCGCTTTGGACTGAAGGTGCAATACTATCGCAAACTGAAAGGACTGACTCAAGAAGCGTTTGCGGATAAAATCGGGCGGTCATGGTCATTTGTTGCCAAGGTGGAAAGCCCCACTCGGCCCTTTGGCGTGTCTATGGAAACACTGTTCAAAATTGCGGAGGTACTGGATGTGCCTGTTTCAA
>ERZ832317.1533-NODE-1533-length-29380-cov-5.769378_pt1 | contig 29380 bp, 30 predicted proteins | sample MGYA00519695_ERZ832317 | MGnify/ENA primary metagenome ERZ832317 (study PRJEB31850, sample SAMEA3708726) | human gut metagenome | biome: human gut; feature: human-associated habitat; material: faeces | place: China | collected 2014 ...
ATCCGGTGAAAACGCCGGGGCACGGTACGATGAACTGCATGGCCAAATGGCTGGACGCAGAGAAGCAAACTGCGCCGATCTGGCTGGCTTTCGATTTCGACTGATATGCAAAATTGGAGAGAGGGGGCGTTCGCTTGGAGACGGAAGCCTTGAAACTGTCCGGGCAGGACGTCCGGAAGCTGCTCGCCGCCGCAAACGGCGACGCAGCGCTGCTTTACTTATATGAACAGTCCGGCCTGCCGCGTGCGGAGGCGATGGAACGGCTGCGCATGACGCAGACGCGCTATGACCTCGCGGCGGCGACCTTACAGCAGATGGGCCTCTGGCAGGAGGAGGCGAAGCGCTTCTTCGCCCCGGCGGAGGCGCCGCACTACACCGAAGAGGACGTCACGCGCGAATACCACGCGGGACCGGAATTCCCGAGCATGGTGGGCGAGGCGCAGCGTCGGCTGGGCCGCATCCTGTCCACGGAAGAGCTGAAAATTCTGCTCTGCATCTACCGCTATCTCGGCCTCGCGCCGGAGGTCATCTCCATTTTGATCAGCTACTGCATCCAGCGCGGACACGCGCGGGGCGTGAGCAGAATGCCGTCCATCCGGACGATCGAGAAGGAGGCGTACCGCTGGGCCGACCTCGGCATCGAGACGATGGAGCAGGCCGCAGCCTATATGCAGCAGTTACAGCTGCAAAACGGCATTGGCCGGGTGCGGCGGCTGCTCGGCATCGGCGAGCGGCGGCTGACGGCCGGTGAGGAGAAATTTGTGGTGACGTGGCTCAGCTGGGGCTTCGGCGAGAAGGAGATCCAGCTGGCCTACGAGAAGACGTGCATGAACACGGGCGGCCTGAAATGGCCGTATCTGAACTCGATCTTGAAGAGCTGGCACGAACAGGGCTTCACGACGCTCGCGCAGATCGACGCGGGCGACCGCCAGCCGGCAAAGGCCGCGAAGCCGGGCTACGGCGTACAGCGGCACGGCGACAAGCTGACCGAGCTGGAGCGCGAGGCCATCGCCCGCATGATGCAGGAGGAGGACTGACATGGCATATTCCGCCGCGATCCTTGCGCGCGCAAAGGCGCGTTTGGCCGCCGCACGCGAACAGAACGCACAGGACGACGCCGCGCGCATCGGTGCAATCTATGAGCGCCTGCCGCGTCTGCGGCAGATTGACCTCGAATTGCAAAAGACCGCCGCGAAGGTCTGCGCGGCGGCGTTCCGCGCGGGCGAGGACCCGAGCGAGACCATCCGCCAGCTGAAGGACGAAAACCTCCGCCTGCGCGACCACGACCCCGAGGAGCTGTGCTTCTACTCCAAGGCCACGACGGACTTCGAGTTCCTGTTCCCCTTCGGCTGGGGCGAGCTGTGGGGCGTCGCCGACCGCACGGATTACGACCTGACCCAGCACCAGAAGACCTCCGGCAAGGATCTGACCTACTTCGACCCCGAGACGAACGAGCGCTATATCCCCTATGTCGTCGAGCCGTCCCTCGGCGTGGAGCGCAGCGTGCTGGCCGTGCTGTGCGACGCGTATGACGAGGAGGTCGTGGACGAGGCGAAGAACGACGTGCGCGTGGTGATGCACCTGCACCCGACGCTGGCGCCCTATAAGGCGGCGATCCTGCCCCTGTCGAAGAAGCTGAGCGACAAGGCGCGCGAGATCTACGCGGAGCTGAGTAAGGACTGGATGATCGACTTCGACGAGACGGGCTCCATCGGCAAGCGCTATCGCCGCGAGGATGAGATCGGCACGCCCTTCTGCATCACCGTCGACTTCGACACCGTGGGCGATGCGGAAAAGGCCGGCGACAACTGCGTCACCATCCGCGAGCGCGACACCATGGCACAGGTGCGCGTGCCTATCTCCGAGCTGAAGAGCTATCTGGCAGAGAAGCTGGCGTACTAATCACCGCTTAAATATTGTAAAAGAATGGCAATCCGATGGATTGTCATTCTTTTTTTGCTTGCTATTGTTCCTGTTTTCAGATATGATGAGAAAAAAAGAGTGGATTCCGATGGCTTTGCTTTGAAAAGTGACGCAGCTGCCCCCGACGGAAAAAGGAGGTTCTATGAAGAAATTAGCTTGTGTTCTTTTGCTGCTGGTGCTGGGCGTTTCCACAATCGGCGCGGCGTCCGCGGCGGATCCGATGCAGGTGCCCTACAGCGTCCCGGACGAGCAGGTCACCGGGCAGATGCGCACCGAGCGGCTGGCGATGCTGGAGAAATATCCGGGACTGACGATCGTCGACCCCGCGGCGATTGACCCCGGCGAGGAGATCATCTATGTGGACGGTCTGGAGGGGCTGGATGCGCTGATGTCCGGCATCAGCGCCATTCACCTCTATACCGGCAGATAGGGGAGAGAGGTACGGATGAAAAAGATAGCGCGGCTGCTGGCGATGGGAATCTGTGTTCTGCTTGTGACGCTCCTGCTGCGGGGGTATACCGCGGCCTTCACCGCGGCCCATTTTCCCGACACGCAGCCGGGAACATACTGGACGGACGAAGACGGCATCCTCACCGTGCGGGTTTCAGACGAGCCGGTGCAGAGCAGCCGGGCCGTGAAGCGCTATGCCTGTCAGGTGTCTGTCTGCTGGAATGGGGAGCGGTATGCCGCGTCGTTCGGCCAAAATCCGCGCGCGCCGCTCGCCCTCACGCTGGAGGACGGGAGCGGAACGGCCGTGCGGGACTTCGAGTGGAACGCCTACATGCCGAACTGCCATACGCTCCGGCTTGAGCCCGCCGACGGCTGGCAGGAGGATGCCGCGCGGCTCCTCTCCGGAAAGACAGAACTCACCCTGCACCGTATAGAAGTATGAATAGAGTGACAAAGCACAATCACCCCGGCCAATATAGCCGGGGTGATTGTGCTTGATCAGGAGAGAGAAAAATCACACAAGAAAATGGAGTTTGCTTCCTTTCTATGCTGTTATCCTACCCCGCAAACATGTCGGATTCATGAAAACGGGATGAACTTTCTGTGAATCCGCGCGGGGCGGTGGTTGTTTCGCGCGGAATTCTGCGGTATGATGACAAGAAAAAAGGAGGGGACCGACATGAAGGTTCTGATGCTCAACGGCAGCTGCAACGAGCGCGGCTGCACCTATACGGCGCTGGAGGAGATCGGGCGGACGCTGCGCGAGGAGGGCGTGGACTGCGAGATTTTCCAGCTCGGCGCTGACCCGGTGCGCGACTGCATCGGCTGCGGCGGCTGCGCGGGCGGCAGCTGCGTCTTCACGGATGACGGTGTGAACCGCTTTGTGGAAAAGGCGCGCAAGGCCGACGGCTTCGTCTTCGGCACGCCCGTCTACTACGCGCACCCGAGCGGGCGCGTGCTGTCCTTCCTCGACCGCGCGTTCTACAGCGGCAGCGCCGCCTTCGCCTGCAAGCCCGCCGCCGCGGTGGCCTCGGCGCGCCGCGCGGGGACGACCGCGAGCATCGATGCGCTGGGGAAGTACTTCGGCATCTCACGGATGCTGACCGTCGGCTCGACATACTGGAGCATGGTACACGGAAACTGTCCCGCGGACGTCCTGCAGGATCGGGAGGGGCTGCAGACGATGCGCAACCTTGCCCGCGAGATGGCGTGGCTGATGCGGTGCATCGAAACCGCCCGCGCTGCGGGCATCTGTCCCCCCGCACCCGAACGCACCGAGCGCACCAATTTCATCCGCTGAACGGTTCGCGGGAAGCCAAGCAGAAATAGCGAACAGGCACAGCGGAAGATTCCGCTGTGCCTGCTGTTGTATGATTTGATTTGTCAAAGATGAAATGCCGTACTTCTCGAACATCCCTGGCCTCTTCCTCCGGGAGAGGTGGCCGAGCGCAGCGCAGCGAAACTTACTCCACAAAAAAGGGCAGCGCCCTTTTTTGTGGAAGTCACTCGCTGATAGCCGGCCCGTGCTCAGGGAGCTTTGCAATCAGCGTCTTATACATGTGGCGGAAGAACAGCAGCGACACCGTGAGGGCGGCAATCTCTGCGATGGGATAGCTCCACCAGACGAGGTCGTTGTTGCCGATGCCCGCGCCGTAGCGCGCGAGAATATAGGCCAGCGGCACGAGGAAGACGAGCTGGCGGATGATGGAGATAATCATCGAATACAGGGACTTGCCCAGCGCTTGGAATGCGCTGGTGAGCGCGATGGACGCGCCGGCCATGCAGAAGCTCAGCGAGATGATCCGCAGCGCGGGCACGCCGACGGCGAGGAGCGTGTCCGTCGCGTCAAAGATCTTCAGCAGCGTTCCGGGGATGGACAGGAAAATGCTCATGCCCAGCAGCATGATGCACGAGGCATAGATCGTGCTGCGCTTGATCGTCTCGGTCATGCGACTCCGGTGCTGCGCGCCGTAGTTATACGCGATGATCGACACCACGCCGTTGTTCAGGCCGAAGATCGGCATGAAGATGAAGCTGTTGAGCTTGAAGTAGATGCCGAAGGCGGTCGCGGCCGTCTCCTTCGCAGAGTGGTAGGCGATGAGGATCTTGTTCATGCAGAACGTCATGACAGAGCCGATGGCGACCATCACCACGCTCGGCAGGCCGATGGCGTAGATCTGGCCGATGATCTTCCAGTGTGGGCGGAAGCCCTTAAAGTGCAGGCGGATGTCGTGGTTCTTCTTCAGATTGAAATAGAGCGCCAGCGCGCAGCCGCAGAACTGGCCGATCACCGTGGCAACGGCGGCGCCCGCGACGCCCATATTCAGCACAAAGATGCAGATCGGGTCGAGAATGATGTTCACGATCGCGCCGAGCCCCTGCGTGTACATCGAGAGGATGGAGCGGCCCGTACTCTGCAGCAGGCGCTCGAACATGATCTCCGCGAACAAACCCAGCGACGCGCAGCAGCAGATGCGCAGATACGTCGCGCCATTATCGACGATGTAGTCAATGCTCGTCTGGGCGGCGAAGAACATCCGCGCGAAGAACGCGGCGAGAATCGCGCAGATGGCGAAGCCCACGCCCGCGAGGAACACGCCGTTCGTCGCGATGTGGTTGGCGCGCTCACGTTCGCCAGCGCCGAGCGCGCGGCCCATCAGCGCGTTCACGCCCACGGCCGTACCGGTGGCAAGGCCGATCATCAGGTTCTGCGCCGGGAACGCGAGCGAGACGGCGGTCAGTGCCTGCTCGCAGATGCGGGAGACGAAGACGCTGTCGACGATGTTATACAGCGCCTGCACCAGCATCGAGACGATGATGGGCAGGGACATGTTCCAGATGAGTTTTGAAATGGGCATGGTGCCCAGCTTGTTTCCTTCCATGCGGCTAACTCTTCCTTTTCATCAGATTTATTCAACCTGACTATTGTAGCATGAATATCGGAAAAAGAAAACCCCGAAAAAGGCGGTAAAACCAAACTTTTTCGGGGTATAAATCCACTCTATTTGACGAAATGGCCAAAATTATTTCGCGGCGCGAAGCATATGGATCACAGTCCGGCGAAAAAGGCGCGGATGTCCGCCTCGGTGCAGGAGACGCTCCCCTGCGCGAAGCCGTCGCGTCCGCCGCCGCGGCCATGGAGCGCCGCGTTCATGTCCTTGACCAGTCCGCGGATGTCCTGCCCGGCGTGGATGACCGCGTAGTGATACGCGCCGTCCGCGCCCGCGAAGACGGCGCAGCGCCCGCCGCAGACCTGCGCCGCGGCGTCGCACAGGCGGCGCACGCTTTCCGGGCGCATGGCGGGCTCGATGAGCAGCACGTCGCCGCGCCCCGCCTGCTGTGCGGCGATTTCACGGAAGCGTTCTTCCTCCATCGCAGCGAGCTGCGCCTTCGTCTCGCCCAGCTCGCCGCGCAGGTGCTCGACCGCGGCGAAGGTCTTTTCGCCCTTGACGGAGAGCGCCTGCCCGATCCGGAGGTTCTGCTCCCAGCTCGCCGCGAGGGCGCGCAGCGCCCGCTCGCCGCACAGCAGATCCAGACGCACACCGTCGCGGAACTTCTGGCAGCTCAGGAACTTCACCAGCCCGACCTCGCCGCTGCGCATGACGTGCGTGCCGCAGCAGGCGCACAGATCCGCGCCCGGAAAGCCCGTCAGCCGCACCGGCCCCTCGAGAGCCTTCTTGCTGCGGTAGGGGATGTGCGCGAGTTCCTCGCGCGTGGGCCAGGTGATCTCGATGGCGTGGTTTTCCCAGATGTAGCGATTGGCGCGTTGCTCGATTTCGAGCACCTGCTCCCAAGTCATCTCGGCGTTATAGTCAATGGTGACGACGCTCTCGCCCATGTGAAAGCCCACGTTGTCGCAGTGGAACGCCGCGCACAGCATACCGGAGACGATGTGCTCGCCGGAGTGCTGCTGCATGTGGTCGAAGCGGCGCGCCCAGTCGAGTTCGCCCGCGACCTCCTCACCGACGGGGAGCGCGCGGTCACAGGTGTGGACAATCTCACCGGCGCGCTCCTGCACGTCGAGCACCTTCGCCCCGCCGAGCGTGCCGCGGTCGGCGGGCTGGCCGCCGCCCTCAGGGTAGAAGGCGGTTTGGTCGAGCGTCACGAGCCACGTCTTTTTCTCCTGTACGCAGCCGGTCACGCGCGCGGTGAACGCGCGGCAGTATACGTCGTCATAATAGAGCTTTTTCGTTTCCATAGCGTCTCCTCACAGGTGCAGCAGTTTTTTCGCCGTCTCGCCGAGAATGCCGCGGATGGCCTCGGGCGGGAGCGGGAGGGCGGCGACGGCCTCGGCGTTTCTGCGCATGTCGACGCTGGGCCAGTCCGTGCCGAATAGGAACTTATCGGCGAAGCGCGGCAGGTCGGGGAAGTACTGCAGCAGCTTCTTCGGCGGCAGACCCGTGATGTCGATGTAGGCGTTCTTGTGGATGCGCAGCATCGTCATGGCCTCGTCATACCACGGGCCGCGCCCGCCGTGGCTCATCACGAGCGTCAGGTCGGGGAAGTCGACGGCGACGTCGTCGAGGAAGATGGGGTTGCCGTATTTGATGCGGGAATTCTGGAACACGGAGAGTCCCGTGTGGTACATGACGGGCATCCCCAGCTCCTGCGCCGCGCCGTAGAGCGGGTAGAGCGCCGCGTCGTTGGGGTAGAAGTAGTTGTAGGTGGGGTAGAGCTTCACGCCGCGAAAGCCCATCCCGGCCAGCCGGTGCAGCTCGGCGGCGAGGTCGCCCCCGCGGTGGGGGTCGAACGTGCAGAACGGGATGAGGCGGCCACTCTGCGCGCAGAACGCGGCGATCGTCTCGTTGCTGACGACGCCGGAGACGGAGGGCGTCATCTCGGCGAGCAGGACGGCGTAGTCGACGCCCTTGCGCTCGAGCATGGCGGTGAAGTTCGCGGGATCGGCGCAGGTCTGGCTGACGGCGTCATAGACCTCGGGCGAGGGGCAGAGCGACCGGAACCACTCCAGCGCACTGTTCGTGCGCTCGGCATACTGCGGCAGGTGAACGTGAAAGTCAATCAAAAGCTGACCGTTGAGCATAGAAAAACACCTCTTTCATCCTGTCTATTATGACGTATTTTTCTTTAAAAGGCAACACTTCATCAAAAAAGGGTACAGCCCTTTTTTGATGAGGGGGGTCGCTCCGAACCGCGTGTTTTTGCGTGCGGTGCGATTTGACTGCTCAAGCGGGTTTTGTTTTTTCAACCAAAGTCGTGGCGGTTTCCGCAGGAAATTCCCTTGTCCTGCAATGCGCAGACGATCTTTTCAATTTGATAGAAGCAATCTTTATCCGTCCGGGTATCATCTGCGAGAATCGCCTGAATTTCCAGAACGGCTTGGCAGCAGGTATCATGAATCAGCTGCGCGGCAATGGCCTGCAAGTTTTCGTCTTTTAGGATCGTGCTCGACAGCGCTTGCGTTAGAATTTCTTTATAAAGCATAATTCTCACCTCTTTTGCCACTAAATTGTAGCATATTCGGCAGTGACATGCAACAAAATAGTAGCATACCACTGAGGTGAGACGATGTATTTTCAGCGTTTGGAGGATTTACGGGTGGATGCGGATCTGACGCAGGAGCAGGTAGCGCAGGTGCTGCACTGCAAGCGGGAGGTCTACCGCCGCTACGAAAAGGGAATCCACGAGCTGCCCGTCTGGGCGCTTATTGAGCTGGCGAAGTTCTACGGGACAAGTACGGATTATATTTTGGGGTTATCAGATATTCGATGAAAGGCGGGAACGAAAGTTCCCGCCTTTTTATCGGGTGGATGCGCCACTCAATATAAAATTAGTAAAACTTACAATTATGGCGCGGAAAGTATGTGAAAAGTGCGATATTGACGGAAATAGCGTGGATATTATATAGTAGAGGTACAATATCAAAGATCACTACGCTGCCATGAAAGGAGGCGAACGCCATGAAACGAACCAGAAGCTACTACCTCGGTCGGTTCCGAACGATTGACCAGCTGCTCTTCATGGTGACCATTTTCGTCGCGGGCATGGGGCTGTGCATGGTTCTCTGGTCACTTGACTTGTTCGACAACAGACTCTTCCGATTCTGCTGGGAAATGTGGATCATGGCTTCTTGGACATTGATGCGCTCGGCGGCGAAACGCATTCTGAACGCCATCGCGAAGCGGCGCGGAGATGATGTTCCGTTCAGCCGCGATAACATCTATTGGTCGCGGGATATGTGGTTCAGCCGGGCGGATGAGAGTGACCTTGAATACTGACATGGGGACTGTCAAAAAGGGCCTTGCCATCTTTGACGAGCAAAAGCAGCTCCCGGCCATACGGCCGGGAGCTGCTTTGTTTGTTGAACTGCGCCAAAACGCTTGATTTCATGTCGAACAGAAGCAGGGGGAGATTTTTGACGGAAGGAGTTATTCCTTCTCCACGTCACCGACGATGGCGATATGCAGCTCATCGAGCTGCTTCTGTTCGACGGTGGAGGGGGCGCCCATCATGACGTCCTGGGCGTTCTTGTTCATGGGGAAGGGGATGATCTCCCGGATGGAGCTTTCGCCTGCCAGCAGCATCACCATGCGGTCCACGCCCGGGGCGATGCCGGCATGGGGAGGCGCACCATAGCAGAAGGCGTTGTACATGGCGGGGAACTTCTTCTTCACGTCCTCCTCGCCCAGGCGCACCAGCTCAAAGGCCTTGACCATGATCTCGGGATCGTGGTTCCGGACGGCGCCGCTGGACAGCTCCACGCCGTTGCACACCAGGTCATACTGGTCGGCGGTGATGGTCAGGGGGTCGATCTCGCCCCGCTCGGCCTTCAGCAGCACCTCCAGGCCGCCGCTGGGCATGGAGAAGGGATTGTGGCAGAACTCCAGCTGGCCGGACTCGTCGCCGATCTCGTACATGGGGAAGTCCACGATCCAGCAGAACTCATAGCGCTCCTTGTCCATGTGTCCCTCGCAGGCCGCGCCGAAGGTCTTGATGAGCACGCCCACGGACTTGGTGGCGGCGGCCCCGGCAGCCACCAACACCAGGGTGTTGGGCTTCAGATCCAGGGCCTGGGTCAGCTGCTCCTGGATACCGGTGACGAACTTGGCGATGCCGCCGGCCAGCTGGCCGTTTTCGTCCATCTTGAACCAGTAGGCCTTGGAGCCGGACTGCACCTCGCAGTCGCCCAGTAGCTTGTCGATCTGCTTGCGGGTGAGCTTGCAGTCGGACACGGGGACCATCTTCACGGTCTGACCCCGCAGGGCCTCGAACTCGCTTTCGGTGAACAGGGAGGTGACGTTTTTGCAGGTCAGGTCGATGCGCAGGTCGGGCTTATCGGAGCCGTAGGTCTCCATGGCGTCCCGATAGGCAATGCGGCGGAAGGGGGCGGAGGAGGCCACGTTATAGGTGCCGAATTTGGCGAAGATGGGAGGCAGCACGTCCTCCAGGACGGCGAACACATCCTCCTGGGTGACGAAGGCCATCTCCATATCCAGCTGGTAGAACTCGCCGGGGGAACGGTCGCCTCGGGCGTCCTCATCCCTGAAGCAAGGAGCGATCTGGAAATAGCGGTCAAACCCGGCGGTCATCAGCAGCTGCTTGAACTGCTGGGGAGCCTGGGGCAGAGCATAGAACTTGCCGGGGTGCTTCCGGGCGGGCACCAGATAATCCCGGGCACCCTCCGGGGAGGAGGCGGTCAGGATGGGGGTGGTGATCTCCAGGAAGCCGTGCTGGGTCATGGCCGCACGCAGGGCGGACACCACCTGGCAGCGGAGGATGATGTTGCTCTTTACTGCCGGGTTCCGCAGGTCCAGATAACGATATTTCAGACGCTGGGTCTCGTCGGCCTCCCGGCTGCGGTTGATCTCAAAGGGCAGGCTGTTGTACCGGCAGCGGCCCAGGACCTCGATCTTCTCCGGCACCACTTCCACGTCGCCGGTGGCCTGCTTGGGGTTCTTGCTGGCCCGCTCCCGGACGGTGCCCTCCACGCTGATGGTGGACTCCTTGTTCAGGCCGTTGATGATGTCCATCATCTCCTGGTTCTCCACCACCACCTGGGTGGTGCCGTAGAAGTCCCGCAGCACCACAAAGGCGAAGTTCTGCCCCACGACCCGGACGTTTTCCATCCAGCCCACGATTTTCACGCGCTGACCCGCATTGGCCAGCCGCAGCTCCCCACAGGTATGGGTTCGCATCTGCATCATATGAATCGCTCCTGTTCTGATAAATATTTGTATAGTTTGGTTAAAATATCACGTTCTGTATTGAATTGCTTGATTATAAACTGAAATATTTCGTTCAAATATTTCAGTTTGTATTTATTATTCCAGGATGACCTTGCCCTGGTTTCGCTGGGACAGTCCCTGGGTGATCCGGGACAGAGTGTCCTCAAAGGACAGCTTGGTCTGCTCGCCGGAGGTCATATCCTTGCAGGCCACCTGTCCTGCGGCGATCTCGTCGTCCCCCAGGAACACCACATAGGGGACCCCCAGCTTGTCGGCATAGTTCATCTTGGCCTTGAACTTTTTCTGCTCTGTATACAGCTGGGTGCGGACGCCTGCACTCCGCAGCCGAGTAGCCAGCCGGATGGCCGGCGTCAGGTCCTGGGTCATGGGCAGGATCAGCACATCGGCGGGGGCCGTGGGCAGCTGGGGGTTCAGCAGACCCTGCTCGCCCAGCACATAAAACAGCCTCGTCAGGCCGATGGAGATGCCCACGCCGGGGAGCTGACGATCGGTATAATACTCAGCGAGGTTGTCGTAACGTCCTCCGGAACACACGGAACCGATCTCTGGATGGTCCAGCAGGGTGGTCTCATACACCGTGCCGGTGTAGTAGTCCAGGCCCCGGGCGATGGTCAGATCCACGGCGAAATTCTCCTCCGGAACGCCGAAGGCGGAGAGATAGCGGGTGACGGTGTTCAGCTCCTCCAGCCCCTGGTCGAACAGCTTGTGCCGCCCCTGATACCCGGCCAGAGCGTCCAGCACCTGCCGGTTGCTGCCGGTGATGGAGATGAACCGCATGATCTCGTCGGCCTGCTCCGCCGTCAGTCCCACGTCCTCCGTCAGGCAGGTCCGGACCTTGCCGGCTCCGATCTTGTCCAGCTTGTCCACGGTGCGCATGATGTCGCCGGACTGCTCCGTCAGGCCCAACATGGCGTAAAATCCGTTGAGGATCTTCCGGTTGTTGACCCGGATCTGGAACCGGGTCAGGCCCAGGGAGGTGAAGGTCTGATAGATGATGGAGGGGATCTCCGCCTCGTTGGTGATGTCCAGCTTGCCGTCGCCGATGATGTCGATGTCCGCCTGATAGAACTCCCGGAAGCGGCCCCGCTGGGCCCGCTCGCCCCGGTATACCTTGCCGATCTGATACCGGCGGAAGGGGAAGGCCAGGTCGTTGTAGTGCAGGGCCACATACTTGGCCAGGGGCACCGTCAGGTCAAACCGCAGGGACAGATCGGCGTCGCCCTTCTGGAAGCGATAGATCTGCTTCTCGGTTTCGCCGCCGCCCTTGGCCAGCAGCACCTCGCTGGCCTCAATGGCCGGGGTGTCCAGGGGAGTGAAGCCGTATCGGCTGTAGGTGGTGCGCAGGATCTCCATCATCCGCTCCATCTGCTGCTGCGGGGCGGGCAGTAGCTCCATGAAGCCGGAGAGAGTCCGGGGGGTCACAGTTGCCATGGTGAAATATTTCCTTTCTGTTGTGTATTTCGGTTTCGGTACGAAAAAATGCGCTCCCGTCCCGTGTTTGGGACGAGAGCGCATGGATACGCTTCGTGGTGCCACCCAAATTCAGCCCGTAAAGGGGCCCTCGCAGCTCCTGTTACGGGGAGCGGGCCGTGGATGTTTCCATCCCCGCTGGGGGACTGTCTTCGCTTCTCCTGCCGGGGCGCGCTTTCAGCCGGTGTCGCGCCTCTCTGGTGCCGGTGGGGGTGAAGGTACTCCTGTCTCCTTTATGGCGGTCGTTCTTCCTATTTTATGGCATTCTGGCCCGCTTGTCAAGCGGTAAAGGGCTTGGTTTTGGGATTGACAATGTCACGCCAGGCCAGGTCGCCCCGGGCCAGGCCCAGCACCAGCATCTCGGCGGTGGCCACGTTGCTGGCATAGGGGATATTGTTCTGGTCGCACAGGCGAAAGATATTGGCCACGTCCTCGTCAGGGACTTTCTGGTTGGGGTCGCTGAAGCAGAGAACCATGTCCAGCTCATTATAGGCAATGCGGGCTGCAATCTGCTGGCCGCCGCCGTGGTCGAAGGACAGGAAGCGGTGGATGCGCAGGCCGGTGGCCTCCCCGATCTGGAGGCCGGTGGTGGCGGTGGCGCAAAGGGTGTGCTGGGCCAGAATGCCGCAGTATGCGGTGCAGAACTGGACCATCAGTTCCTTTTTGTTGTCGTGGGCGATCAGTGCGATATTCATGGAGGCACTTCCTTTCGTGTTTTCAGATTCGCATCAGGGGCACCTGGTGCCCGGTGATGCGCCGTGCGATGTTTTCATAGGCCCGGGCCGCGTAATAGTTGATATCCCGCAGGGGGATGCCCCGGTTCAGGGCATAGGGGACGTCGCCGTCCTCCGGCACCACCCCCAGCAGGGGCAGCCCGGCGGCGTCCATGGCGTCGTCGATGGTGCTGTGGAGGGCCCGGAGCAGCTTCTTCTGCACCCGCCCCACCACCAGGAACAGACTCTCTGTGGTGAAGCGCTTGTCCAGCAGCATCACCGTGTGCTGGGCGTCCCGCAGGGCGGAGGCGTCGGTGGTGGTGATGACCACCACGCAGTCGGCGCAGCCGGTGGCCAGCCGGAAGCCCTGACCCAGCCCCGCCGGGGCGTCGATCAGGCAATAGTCATACTCCTGGCGCACCTGGTCCAGCAGCTGCCGCATCTGCTCATCGGTCACGTCCAGCTGTCCCCCGGGGGACAGGGGAGCGGTCAGCAGATGCAGCCCGGGATACTTGGGGTGATCGGCCGCGGCGTCGGACAGGGAGCAGCGGCCGGCGATGACGTCGGAAAAATCCATCAGGGCCTTGTCCGTCAGCCCCAGGGCCAGGTCCAGGTTCCGCAGGGTGATGTCGCAGTCCAGGCACAGGGTATTTTTCCCAAGGGCGGCCAGCGCCAAACCCACGTTGGCGGTGAAGGAGGTCTTTCCGGTGCCGCCCTTGCCGGAGACCACTGCAATGATTTTTCCCATATCCAGGTACCTCGTATACAGTTGGGGACTCAGCCCAACGGCGCTTTTTTGATGCGGGCAAAGGGCCGGGGATAGGCTGCCGGGGTGGGACGCTCCTTCCGGATGATGACCACCCGGTGGCGCACGTCCGTTCCGGGGATGGCATAATCCCAGATTTTTCCAATTCTGCCCCCCAGCTGGGCAATGGCGCTTCTGGCGCGCTGAATCTCGTCGTCGGTATCCACCGACTTCATGGCCAGGAACTGACCGCCCACCTTCACCAGGGGCAAGGCCAGCTCACACAGTACGTTCAGCTGGGCCACGGCCCGGGAGGCGGCTATGTCGAACTGCTCCCGATGCTGCCGGGCGAACTCCTCCGCCCGGGCGTGGACGCACCGAACCCGCTGCAGGCCCATGGCGTCCACGGTCTCCTGCAAAAAGTCGATGCGCTTTCCCAGGCTGTCCAGCAGGGTCAGGTCAAAATCCGGCTCCAGCAGCCGCAGGGGCATTCCCGGGAATCCGGCCCCGGTGCCTACGTCCACCACCTGCTTGCCCCGGAAGTCCGCCGCCGTCAGCAGGCAGGCGCAGTCCAGCAGGTGCAGCCGCGCCACATCTGCCGGTTCGGTGATGGCGGTCAGGTTCATGACCTGGTTCTTCTCCAGCAGCCGCCGGGAAAACTCCGTCAGCGCCGGGATGCTTCCTGTGTCCAGGCCCAGCTGGGCCAGACCCTCTTTCAGAATGGTTTCCAAATTACTTCTGCTCCTTCAGCAGGTCCCGGATCTCCGCCAGCAGCTCCTCGGTGGTGGGACCGGCAGGCTCCTCCGGCGCGGGCTCCTCATCCTTCTTCTTCAGGGCGGCCAGCTTGTTCATGGCTTTCACCAGCAGGAACATGGCAAAGGCCACGATGATAAAGTCCAGAATCACCGCCAGCAGATTGCCGATGCCCAGCATTACCGGCGCAGCATCGCCCGCCGCCACGGCGGCCTTGTTGAGGATGATATTCCACTGGGTCAGGTCGATGCCGCCGGTGATGAGACCGATGAGGGGCATGATGATGTCGTTGACCAGGGAAGTGGTGATCTTGCCGAAGGCGGCGCCGATGACCACGCCGATGGCCATGTCCAGGACGTTGCCGCGCATGGCAAACTCCTTGAACTCATGAAAAAACTTCTTCATAAGTATCCTCCTTCCGTCCTCAGTGCTTGGGAACGATGCGGTCGTGGCCGCCCATATAAGGCCGCAGGGCCTGGGGGATCAGCACGGAGCCATCGGCCTGAAGGTTGTTCTCCAGGAAGGCGATCAGCATCCGGGGAGGGGCCAGACAGGTGTTGTTCAGGGTATGGCACAGCTGCATCCTGCCGTTTTCGTCCTTGTAGCGGATTTTCAGCCGCCGGGCCTGGGCGTCGCCCAGATTGGAGCAGGAGCAAACCTCGAAATACTTCTGCTGCCGGGGGGACCAGGCCTCGATGTCGCAGGACTTGCACTTCAGGTCCGCCAGGTCGCCGGAGCAGCACTCCAACTGCCGCACCGGGATATCCAGGGACCGGAACAGCTCCACGCTGTAGCGCCACAGCTGTTCGTACCACTTCTTGGAGTCCTCGGGCTTGCAGACCACGATCATCTCCTGCTTTTCAAACTGGTGAATGCGATAGATGCCCCGCTCCTCAATGCCGTGGGCGCCCTTCTCCTTCCGGAAGCAGGGGGAATAGGAGGTCAGCGTCTGGGGCAGGGACTCGGCGGGCACGATCTGGTCAATAAACTTGCCGATCATGGAGTGCTCGCTGGTGCCGATCAGATACAGGTCCTCGCCCTCAATTTTATACATCATGGCGTCCATGTCGGTCTGGCTCATGACGCCCTCCACCACGTTGCCGTGGATCATAAACGGGGGAATGCAATAGGTGAAGCCCTTGTCGATCATGAAATCCCGGCCATAGGCCAGCACGGCCTCGTGGAGCCGGGCAATATCGCCCATCAGATAGTAAAATCCGTTGCCGGACACCCGCCCGGCGGCGTCCATGTCGATGCCGTCGAAGCGCTCCATGATCTCCGTGTGATAGGGGATATCGAACTCCGGCAGCTTGGCCTCGCCGAAGCGCTGGACCTCCACATTGTGGGAGTCATCGGGGCCGATGGGCACGGAGGGGTCGATCATCTGGGGGATGACCATCATGATCTTGGTGATCTGCTGGGTCAGACGGCCCTCCATCTCCTCCAGCTGGGCCAGCCGGTCGGCGTTGGCTTTCACCTGGGCCTTGGCCTCCTCGGCCTCCGCCAGCTTACTGGGGTCCTTCTTGGCCTGACCCATCAGCATACCCACCCGCTTGGACAGCTGGTTCCGCTGGGCCCGCAGGTCGTTGGCCTCGTTCATGGCGGCCCGCTTCTCGGCGTCCAGGGCAATGACCTCGTCCACCAGGGGGAGCTTGGCGTTCTGGAACTTCTTGCGGATGTTTTCTTTAACAGCTTCCGGATTGTCCCGGACAAATTTGATATCAAGCATGGCTTTTATCGCACCTTTCCGTGTTTCACGTGAAACATCATGGTTTTTTGATGGTGTGCAGGGCTTCCAACAGCTCGTTCAGGTCGTCCACACCGTAATATTCCAACTCAATGCGCCCTTTCTTCTTGCCGGAGACAATGCGGCATCCCCGGCCCAGGGTGTTCCCCAGATCCCGGGCGGCCTCCTGGGCATAGTCCACGATCAGACCGGCAGGGGAGGGCTTCTCCTTCTTTCCGGCGGTGAGTTTCTTCACCAGCTGCTCCGTCTGCCGGACGGACAGGTCATTTTTCAGGATGGTGGCCGCCGTGGTCTCCTGCAGGGCAGGGGACAGGGGCAGCAGCGCCCGGGCGTGGCCGTTGGTCAGCCGTCCGTCCTCCACCATGGCCCGCACTGGAGGACACAGGTTCAGCAGACGCAGGGCGTTGGCCACGGCGGACCGGGACTTGCCCACCCGCTGGGCGGTTTCCTCCTGGGTCATGCTGTACTGGCTCATCAGCACCTGATAGCCCTCGGCTTCCTCGATGGGGTTCAGGTCCTCCCGCTGGAGGTTTTCGATCATGGCCAGCTCCATGGCCTTGCGGTCGTCGGCCTCGATGACGATGGCCGGCACCTGGGTCAGTCCCGCCATGCGGGCGGCCCGCCAGCGCCGCTCACCGGCGATGATCTGGTAATAGCCGGACTGCAGCTTCCGCACCGTCAGCGGCTGGATGATGCCGTGCTCCCGGATGGAGTCGGCTAAGTCCGCCAGTGACTCCGGATCAAATTGCTTGCGGGGTTGGGATGCGCAGCTTTCCACCTGAGAAATCGGCAGAAACAGACTGCTCTTTTCCTCCTGAGAGTCGATCACGTCGTCTCCCAACAGGGCGGCCAGGCCTTTGCCCAGCCCTTTTGGGTTGTTGGCCATTGCTGAAACGCTCCTTTCCGCACAGAATCAGGTATTTTTCTTGAGAAATTCGTTGGCCAGAGCCAGATAGGCCTCCGCGCCCCGGCAGCCCCGGTCATAGGCCGTGATGGGCTTTCCGTGGCTGGGCGCCTCGGACAAGCGGATGTTCCGGGGGATCACCGTGGCATACACCTTCCCGGGGAAGAACCGCTTGACCTCCTGGGCCACCTGAATGGCCAGGTTGGTGCGCCCGTCGAACATGGTCAGCAGCACGCCCTCGATCTGGAGCCGGGGATTCATGTTCCGCCGGACGATGCGCACGGTGTTCATCAGGTCGCTGAGGCCCTCCAGGGCGTAGTACTCCCCCTGAAGCGGTACCAGCAGGGAGTCCGCCGCGCACAGAGCGTTCAGGGTCAGCAGCTCCAGGGAGGGGGGACAGTCCACAAAGATATAGTCATAATCCTCCCGGACGGCGTCCAGGGCGCTGCGCAGCAGGAACTGCCGGTCCGCCATTTCGATCATCTCCACGCCGCCCCCGGCCAGGGCCTTGCTGCTGGGCAGCACGTCGCCATAGGGGGTGGTGACGATGGCCTTCCGGGTCTCCACGCCGTTGATGAGCACGTCATACACGCCGTTGGACACGGATTTGTCCACCCCCATGCCGGAGGTGGCGTTGGCCTGGGGGTCAAAGTCGCACAAAAGCACCCGCTTCCCCAGGTATTTCAGGGCCGCAGCCAGGTTGACACAGGTGGTGGTCTTCCCAACGCCGCCTTTTTGATTCACGATCGCCACGATTTTCGCCACTTTGTCCACACTCGCTTTCTGTCGGTCTTTATTTTAGTATATCACATTTTCGGTCGGTTTCAATAGAAAATCTGCAAAATGAGAAAAAACTTGAGAAAAATGTTTCACGTGAAACAGCGAAACCAACACGCAAAAAGGGTGGATGTTTCACGTGAAACATCCACCCCGTGGGTCATATCAGGATCATCCCCGAAACCGGCGGCAGCCGCAGCCGCAGCTTCCCGCCGGGGGCATAGAACTGCTGGAAGGTCAGGGCCTCCCGGGCCAGCTCCCGGGGCCAGGGGATGGCTACCTCTGCGGCGTCCTCGCCTGCGTTCAGGGCTGCCACGGTGATCTCGTCTCTCAGCTGCCGCCGCAGCACCAGAACGCCGCCCCGGGCATGGAGATAGGTCAGGTCCCCCTCCTGCAGGGACAGGCGCTCCCGGCGCAGCTGCCCCAGCTGGCGGAAGAAGGCCAGCAGCTCCTGGTCCTCCCGGCCCCAGGGATAGGTCCCCCGGTTCAGGGGGTCCTCAAAGCCCTCCATCCCGGCCTCGTCGCCGTAGTACACCGTAGGGGAGCCGGGGAAGCAGTACAGCAGCATCTCGCCCACCCGCAGCCGGGCCTGGCCCTTCTGCCGCTGGGCAGGGGAGAGGCGGTATGCCGCCCGTCCGTCCTTGGTATCCGGCACATCCTCCGCTCCCAGCAGGGTCAGGATCCGGGGCGTGTCGTGGGTACCCAGAATGTTCAGGGCGCTGTAGAAGGCGGGCCGGGGATAGTGCTCCCGGATGACCTCCATGGTGCCCCGGAAGCAGGCGGCGTCGCCGCCCCGCAGCCAGTCCAGGGCTGCCGTCCGGAAGGGATAGTTCATCAGCCCGTTGGTCTCGCTGCCCAGCAGATACCGCCTGCGCTGGCTGTAGGCGATCTTGTTGCTGCCGTCCTCCCACACCTCACCCAGCAGGAAACTGTCGGGCTTTTCCTGGTCCATGGCGCTGCGAATTTCGGCAATGAAGTCGTCCGGCAGCTCATCGGCCACGTCCAGCCGCCAGCCGGAGGCCCCCTGCCGCAGCCAGTGCCGCACCACGGAGTCTCCGTCCCGGATGATGAACCGGCGATAGCTGTCCGCGGACTCCTGCACCGCCGGCAGGGTCCTGATGCCCCACCAGGCGTCGTAATCCTCCGGCCAGGGGTGGAAGGAGTACCAATTATAATACTGGGACTCCCGGCTCTGGGCCGCCCCCAGCTCCGGATAGAACCCCTGGGCGTTGAAATACCGGCTGTTGCTGCCGGTGTGGTTGAACACCCCGTCCAGCATCACCCGGATGCCCCGGCACCCGGCCTCCCGGCACAGGGTGCGGAAGTCCTCCTCGGTGCCCAGCATGGGGTCAATCCGCCGGTAGTCCGCCGTGTCATACCGGTGGTTGCTGTCGGACTCAAAAATCGGACACAGGTACAACGTACCTACTCCCATACTCTGTAGGTAGTCTAATCGGGAGGTGATCCCCGCCAGACTGCCGCCGAAGAAATCGTTGTTGCGGATGATTCCCTGGGCATCGGGCCGCCACACCGGGGTGTCGTCCCAGTCCTGGTGGACCACCCGGTCCCCCACCATCCCGGCGGGGTCCGGCACCCGGGTGCGGCAGAACCGGTCCGGGAAGATCTGATAGGTGATCCCCCGGCCAAACCAGGCGGGGGTAGGGCGGCTGTCGTCATAAACCGTCAGCTGCCACCGGGCCTGGTCGTCGAAGCCGTGAAGGCCGTATAGCCGCTGCCCCTCCGGATACGAAAACCGGAAGGCGTACCACACCAGCTCCGGCTCCTCCGGGGCGGTGTATACCCCCTGCCACCGGCCGTCATCGCCGGGGGACAGGGCTGCCTCCTGCTCCGTACCCGCAAATTCCCGCCGCAGGAGCAGCGTCACGCCGGTAACGTTTTCATCCCCCGGTCGAACCGCGAAACGGACAGTGGCGCCGCACACGGCGGCGCCAAAGGGGGACTTATATTCCGTATCGCGGGAGTTAAAGATCTTGCTCATGGAATGCCTCATTTCAGCAGGGTATTTTCGCCGATGACCACGGCGCCGATCTCCTCCTGGGAGAAATAGGAGTTCACAATGTCCACGGCGGTGGAGGCCAGGGCCGCGCCGGAGCCGCCCTTTTCGATGACCACGGCCACGGCGATCTGGGGATCGTCATAGGGGGCGAAGCACACGAACACGCCGTTGTTGGTGTTGGCGATACCGGTTTCTGCGGTACCGGTCTTGGCGCCGGCGGACACCACGCAATTGGAGAAGTAGTAGGACAGGCTCCCGGTGGTCAGGTTGTGCATGCCCTCCTTCACCGCCTGCAAGGTGCTGTCGCTCATCTCCACGGTGTTCAGCGGCGCCTTGTCATAGGCGTAGATCACCGAGGAGTTGTCGTAGGATTTCACGTTTTTCAGCAGATGGGCCTCATAGTGCTGGCCGCTGCCCACCAGGGTGGCGATGTAGTTGGCCAGCTGCAGGGGCGTGAACAGGTCATAGCTCTGGCCGATGGCGGCAGTCAGGGTCTGGCCGTCGGTCCACTCCAGACCGTTGCGCTCGGCAAACTCCGGGGTGGCCATGGAGCCCTTGGCCTCGGCGCTTCCCGCCCCGCCGATCTCGATGCCGGTATACTCGCCCAGACCGAACTGCCTGGCGTAGTCCGCCAGGGTCTTGATACCCGTCAACCGGCCCACCTCATAGAAGAAATAGTTGCAGGAAACGGTGATGGCCTGGGACACGTTGACCCGTCCGTGGGTGCCGCCGTACTCGTTATAGATCCAGCACCGGGGCTGGGGAGATTTGTAGTAGTCATACACGCCCCGGTCCACAATGGTGGAGGAGGGAGTGATGATCCCCGACTCCAGGGCCGCCACGGCGGTACAGGGCTTGAAGGTGGAGCCCGGGGCGTATGCGCCGCCGATGGCCCGGTTCAGCAGGGGAGTGCCCACGGTGTCGCTGACCAGCTTGCTGTAATCCTGGTCAAAGGTGGACAGGTTATAGGTGGGATAGCTGGCCATGGCCAGCACCTCGCCGGAGCCAACCCCCACCACCACCGCCGCGCCGCCCCGGACGATGCCGTCCTTGGCGGTCATGGCCTCAATGGTCTGGGCCAGGGACTTCTCCGTGTCCTCCTGCACATCGATGTCCAGGGTCAGGGCCACGGTGCCGCCGGGCTGAGGCTCCTTGGTATAAAGCTCGCCGGTGATCTTCCCCTCCTCGTTGGTGGTGATGATCCGGGTGCCCTTGGTGCCGTGGAGATAGGACTCAAAGGCCTTCTCCGCGCCCTCCCGGCCCACCAGGGAGTTCATGGAGTAGCCCTCCATGTCCCGATAGCCGGTGACGCCGCTTTCCGGGTCGCCCACCCAGTCCTCGTAGTAGATGGGGCTCAGCCGCCCCAGCACATGGGCGGCATATTCGGTGTTATACACCCGGGCGGAGGCGGTGCCGGTGGATACCCCCTGATACTGGCCGTCCGCCGTCTGGCTGATGAGCTCCACGGACACGTCGTCGGCAAAGACGTACTGTGCGTCCGTCAGACTCTTCACCGCCAGCTCATACCGCACCCCGGCGATGGTCCGGGCCTGGTCGTCGGTATAGCTGCTGTCGATTTTGAACAGCTCCCGCAGCTTGGCCATGAACCGGTCCGGCTGCAGGGTGGGGGTCACCTGGGACAGCTTGGAATAGGGGATGCTCTTGTTCTTCAGGAACAGGGCGAAGCCCTCGCTGTCCTGGGCGTCGGTATAGCTGTAGGGCGCGGTTTTGCTCAGGGGCAGGGTATCGTTCCAAACGGTGTCGTTCTCGGTGCACAGGTCCGTCAGCCGCAGAATGGCGGCGTTCAGGTCCTGGTCATTCTCAAAATCCTTGGCGGAGAAGATCAGGGTATAGGTCAGCCGGTTGGACACCAGCACCTTGCCGTTGCGGTCGGTGATGATCCCCCGGGAGGCCTCCACCGTCTCGCTGGCGGCGTTGCTGGCCAGGGACTTGGCCCGGTTTTCCTCCCCGTGGAGGATCTGGGTATAGTACATCACCCCGGCGAAGGCCAGCAGGCACAGGCCCATCAGCCCCGTCAGCGCCCAGATGCGGACCCGCACCGGGTCAAATGAGTTTTTCTTCATGGCGCGCCTCCTATCTCAGGATCCGGTTGTGCACGCTGCGCAGCAGCAGATACACCAACGGCGACAGCACCACCGTCACGGCCAGCTCCCGCCCCGTCAGCGACAGGGCGGCGCTCAGCTCCACCCCCTGCCGGAATGTCAGAAGCACCGTGTGCAGCAGGTCCGTGATCACCAGGGCCAGAGCCGCGCACAGAACGGCGCACAGGAATCCCTGGCTCAGAAGCCGCTTGGCGATCATCGCCGCCGGCAGCGCCGCCGCCAGAAACGCCAGGGTATAGAAGCACGGGATGACCCCCGGCATAGTCAGGTCGCACAGCAGGCCGAAGATGCCGCCGAACACGGCTCCCTCGGCGGGACCCTCCAGCATGGCCATGATCCCGGCGATCACCGGCGGCAGAAACGGGTGCACCGCCCACACGGAGATGCGGTTGAGCACCAGGGACTGCACCAGCACCAGCAGCAGCACCGCCCCGGCGTAGTACAGCCATTTGAAGAACATATCCCGTTGGTTCATGGATTGATTCATGGCCGCTCCTCTCAATCCACGATGGTGAAGTCCGTGATCACGAACACCTCCACCAGCTGGGTGATATCGGTTTTGGGAATGATGGTGGCATAGCGGGTCAGGCCGTTGTCATCGGTTTTGATCTCCTCCACGGAGCCGATGACCAACCCCGAGGGATAGTAGCCTCCCAGGCCGGAGGTGACGATCATGTCGCCGTTGATGAGGCTGGATTCCCCCTCCAGGTACGACAGCTTCAGCTTTCCCTGCCCCATCAGGGCCAGGTCCCCCATGGCCACCGTCACCTCGCCGGTGCGGAACACCAGGGCCCCCAGATGGGAATCCGTGTCCAGGATGGTGGTCACGGTGCACCAGTTGGCGCCCGCCTCGGTGACCACACCCACCAGATAGCCGTACTGATCCACCACGCAGTCGCCGATGGCCACGCCCAGGCCGGTGCCCTTGTTCAGGGTCAGGGTCCTGGACCAGTTGGAGGTGCTGCGCTCGATGACCCGGGCCGCCTCAAAGGTAAAGTCCCGCCGCTGCTGCCTCAGACCGTTCAGGTCCCGCAGCCGCTGGTTCTCCTCGCTGTCGGTCTTGGCCTGGCGCGCATCCTCCTTCAGCTGGGCGTTTTCCTTGCGCAGCTCCTCGATCTCCTGGCGCAGGGCTTCCACCGTCTCGAACCGCTGGCCGATGTTCTGGAACCATCCGGCCACGGCGGAACCCGCCGCCCGGAAGGGATAGGTGACCACCCCGGCGGCGTTCTGCAAAAAGCCCGTCTGGTTGCTGACGGCGCTGGCGATACACAGCCCCACCGCCACCACCACCACAGCGGCCAGCATCATAATGCCGTTTTTCTGAAAAAATCGTTTCATAGCGTATTCCTTATCGTCGAGTTTATCAAAAAAGCCTTTTTTGATAAACTGGTCACAGCAGCGTCACGCCGAACTCCGCCAGCATCCGGCTCAGCAGCAGCACCGGCAGACCCATCACGTTGAAAAAGTCCCCGTCGATGCGCTCCACCAGCAGGGCCCCCTGGCCCTGCACGCCGTAGGCCCCGGCCTTGTCCATGGGCTCGCCGCCCCGGATATAGGCCGTCAGCTCCTCCCGGCCGGCGGGCCGGAAATACACGTCCGTGGACTGGGCCCGGGTCAGGGACCGCTGTCCCTGCCGCAGGGTAACCCCGGTGCACACCGTGTGCCGCCGCCCCGCCAGGTCCGTCAGCATCCGCAGGGCGTCCGCCTCATCCTTGGGCTTTCCCAGCCGCTGTTGGTCCAGAAACACCATGGTGTCGGCGGTGATGACGATCTCGTCCTCCTCCGACGGCACCGCCTGGGATTTCTCCCGGCTGATATACGACACGATCTCCGGGGGCGTCAGGCCCTGGGGATACCACTCCTCTACCTGAGGCACCCGCACGGTGAAATCCCGGATGCCGATCCGGGTCAGCAGCTCCTGCCGCCGGGGGGAACCGGAGGCCAGCACGATCCTTGCCATGGCCTCACCTCCCGGTGGAGCCGAAGCCGCCTGCGCCCCGGTCCGTCTCATCCAGCTCCTCCGCCTGCACCAGAACAGGCCGCACCACCGGCACCACCATCAGCTGGGCGATGCGGTCCCCGGGCCGGATGGTATAGTCCTCCCCGGACAGATTCACCAGCCCCACAGAGATCTCCCCCCGATAGTCGCTGTCGATAACGCCCACGCCGTTGCTCAGGCCGATTCCGTTCCTGAAGCCCATGCCGCTGCGCACAAACACCAGGGCCACATAGTCCGGGGAGGGCAGGGCAATGGCAATTCCCGTGGGGATGCCCATCCGCTGGCCCGGGGCCAGGGTCACGTCCTCCTCCATGCACGCGCACAGGTCCATGGCCGCCGCTCCCGCCGTCTTATACTGGGGCAGCGGGAACTCCCGGCCTATTTTCGGCGACACCGCCTTGATTTTAAGCTCCATTGTACCACTTGCTCCTATTGAATATGAAAACAAACTGTGAAAAGATTGTAAAGGTTGATAACCGGGCGTATTTATTCCACGCCCCGGTAGAACAGGCCCCGGGTCAGCTGGTCCGGCCGGTAGTCGCTGCGGCCCTGATAGGCCCGCAGCACCCGGACGCACTCCTCCGGCGGCTCCGTGGTAAACCGCAGCCGCGCCCGGGTCAGCCCCAGCTGCCGCCACTCCGGCTTATCCGCCAGGAACAGCACTTTACTGTTCTCGATCTCGCACCGGTGGCCCCACTGGCCCACCAGGGGGAACTGCGCCCCGGTGCGGTCCACCAGGACATTCTCCTGGCCGCACCGGCAGGCAGGGGAGCGGTCCGCATAGTCCCGCCCGGCGTCCCGGCAGCCCAGCTCATTGCGGATGACGCAGTTTTCCATAATCATCAGCGGCAGGCGGCCGTATACCACCGCCTCGCAGGGCAGAACCTTCCGCAGGTCCCGGAGCTGCTGCCACCGCAGCTCCATGGACACGGCGGCAGCTTCCAGCCCCAGCTCCTTCCAGAAAAGCAGGGACTCACTGTTGAAAAGATTCAGCCCCAGGTCCCCCCACAGGGGCAGACCCAGACTCTCGGCAATGGGCAGGTGTCCCAGATTGCCGATGGCCACGGCGGACAGGTGCTCCCGGTGCTGCTGCAAAAGCGCCCGCAGCGCCGCCTGGTCCTCCGTCCGAAAAATCCGGGGCAGAACGGCGCAGATGTGGGTCATTTCCGCCCAGCGGTTCAGGTCGAGCTTTTCCAGAAGCTCCGCCGGAACATACACCGTCTCGCACTGGGCCAGGGGCTCCGTCAGCTGCTCCGGCCGCATAATGGAGCAGGTCAGCACCGGCGCGTCAGGCCCCGGCTGGGCCTGGGGCAGGGGAGAGGGGGTACCCGTCCGCCGCACCGGCGGCTGGGCCAGGGCGGCTTCCAGGCCCTCCAGGGCCTGCCGCCGCAGGGCGTTCACGGCGCTGGCCGGCAGCATCAGCCCCTCCTCCAGTTCCACCCGGGTTTCCCGGGGCCGGAACACGGTGCCGCCGGTTTTCTCCAGCCGGGATTGCAATTCCTCCGCCGTCAGGGCCCGGTTCCGGGCCTCCTCCGGGGTGGGACCCTCCGCCCGGACGACGTGTCCCCCGGCGCTGGCCGTCAGGGATACCGGCTCCCCGGCCCGCAGAGTGCAGACCATGTCCACCGGCACCCGGCGGCTGTCCTCCCTGCTGTACCCGGCCTTGGCCCGGGCAAACAGCTCCTTGGGCTCCGGGGCGTTCTCCGGCCGGGTGCCGAACATCTCCGGCCCGGTGCGCCCCTTATAGTATCCGTCGGTGAAGCCGCTGCGGGAGAAGGCGGCCTCCAGCTGCCGGGACTCCTCCCGGCTGGGTCCCCGCTTCTCATCCAGCAGACGGCGATAGATCCCTGTGATCACCGCCACATATTCCGGCCGCTTCATGCGGCCCTCCAGCTTCAGGCACGCCACGCCCATCTGTTCCAGCTCCTGCACATAGTCCGCCAGGTTGGCGTCCTTCAGGCTCAGGGGATGGCCTCCGGCGGCCTTTTCGTTGACGCCGTAGGGCAGGCGGCAGGGCTGGGCGCAGGCTCCCCGGTTGCCGCTGCGTCCGCCGATCACGGCGCTCATTTCGCACTGACCCGAGTAGCACATGCACAGGGCCCCGTGCCCGAACACCTCGATTTCCGCGGGACAGCCCCGGGTTATGGTGTGGATGTCCCGGCGGCTCAGCTCCCGGGCCAGCACCACCCGCTCCAGGCCCAGCTCCGCCGCCCGGCACGCCCCGCCCAGGGTGTGCAGGCTCATCTGAGTGCTGGCGTGGAGGGGAACATCGGGCGCAATTTCCCGGGCCAGCCGCCAGATGCCCCAGTCCTGGATGAGAATGGCGTCCACCCCCATGTCCGAGGCTTTTTTCAGGGCCTCGGCGGCGGCAGGCAGCTCCCGGTCCGTCACCAGGGTGTTCAGGGTCAGATACACCTTCACCCCCCGCAGATGGCAGTAGGCCACGGCCTCCCGGAACTCCTCGTCCGTGAAATTCCGGGCGCTGCGCCGGGCGTTGAGCCCGCCGAAGCCCATGTACACGGCGTCTGCCCCGTTCTGCACGGCGGCCACCATGGCCTCCCAGCCCCCGGCGGGGCTCAGCAGCTCCATCATTGGCCCCGGCCCTGCTGGGCCTTGAACAGCTGGCGCTTCAGCTCCGAGGCCTCGTTCTTGGCCTGGGTGGCCTCGTCCAGATAGTTTTTCACCTGGCGGCGCAGATTCTCCGCCGCCGCCTGATTTTTCAGCAGCTCATCCGCCAGGTTCACCGCCGCCAGCACCGCCGCGTCCGTCTGGCTCACATGCAGGGCATCCAGCACCTGGCGCATCCTCTCGTCCACCAGTGCGCCTACCTTCTCCATATATGCCGCGCTCTCGTCTGCCACCAGGGTATACTCCTGGCCGCAGATGTTCATTGTCACCTTATTTGCCATGTCATCCTCCTATTTATGTAAACCGCAAAAAGAGTCATACCGATACAGAATCCATTATACCACAAAATCCCGCCGGGAAAAGCCTTTTCTGCCGAAAAGGATAATTTTGTGAAAAACCTGCCTGGGCGGCTTTACGAACCGGGGGATTTCGTGTAAAATAAAGGGGTTCCGAAGGAAACAGAAGGGAGGGCGCGGCTATGAGCGGCTATATCCTGCGGGAAAATGACCCCAGCATCGTGCTGACGGCGGACCAGGTGGACCGCCTGGTGAAAAACGGCGACGGCGACGCCGCGCTTTTATACCTGCTTCTGATGCGGGCGGACCGGGGCATCACCGAGCAGGAGCTGCAGTCCCGGCTGCGCTGGAGCCAGCTGCGGCTGAATGCGGCGGAAACGGGCCTGCAGCGGCTGGGCCTGATCCAGCGCCCGGCGGAGACGCCGCCTCCGGCCCCGGCGGAGGAGCGCCCGGTATACAGCGCCCAGGACCTGGCGGCCCTTCTGGAGGACGACCGCTCCTTCCGGATGCTGATCCCCCAGGTGGAGGAGAAGCTGGGCCGCAAGCTGAAAACCGCCGACCTGCAGGTGCTGGCGGGGCTGTATGACGACCTGGGCATGCCGGCGGACGTGATCTATCTGCTGGTGAACCACTGCATCACCCGGTCCGAGGAGCGCTACGGCCCCGGCCGCCGCCCCACCCTGCGCCAGATCGAGAAGGAGGGCTACTACTGGGCCCGCCAGGGCCTGTTCGACCAGGACAGCGCCGCCCGCTATCTGAAAACCTGGCGGGACAGACAGCAGGGCCAGTCCGCCTATATGCAGGTGCTGGGCCTGGGCCAGCGCCGCCCGGTGGCCAGCGAGGAAAAGTACATCTCCGATTGGATGGACAAGGGCTTCCCGCCGGAAACGGTGGCCCTGGCCTACGACAAGACCATATTCTATAAGAAGCAGTTAGAGTGGCGGTATCTCAACGGCATCCTCCGCCGCTGGCACGAAAACGGCTGGCACACCCCGGAGGAGGTCCAGCAGGGCGACGCCGGAAAGCCCGCCCAGCCGTCCCCGAAGCCGGACAAGCCGGATCAGGACAACTCCCGCATGGAAAAATACATGAAGTGGTAATATAAAGCGGTAAAGGAGGGAACCCCATGCCCTACGATGGAAAAATTCTCAGCCGGGCCATGGCCCGCTTTGACGAGGATAAGCAGCGCCGGGCCCGGCAGTTCCGGGAGCGTCAGCAGCAGCTGTTTGCCCGGGAGCCGGAGCTGGCGGACATCGACCGCCGCCTGCGCGGCACCATGAGCCAGATCATCACCAGGGCCCTGAAGGGGGGCCGGGACCCGGTGCCTGCCATCCACGCCATCCGGGACGAGAATCTGGCCCTCCAGCGCCGCCGGGGGGAGCTCCTTACGGCTCTGGGCTATCCTGCCGACTATCTGGAGGAGAAGCCCCGGTGCGCCCGGTGCGGCGACGCCGGGTTCCTGCCGGACGGCTCCATGTGCGCCTGCCTGCGCAGCTACTACGCCCGGGAGCAGATCGCGGAGCTGTCCCACATGCTGGACATCGGCTCCCAGAGCTTCGACACCTTCCGCCTGGACTACTATTCCACGGACCGGGGCGGCCTGCCCCGCTCCCCCCGGGAGGCGGCCCAGCGGAATCTGGAGATCTGCCAGTCCTTCGCCCGGGACTTCCGCCCCGGGAAGCAGAATCTGCTGCTGTTCGGCGCGCCGGGCCTGGGCAAGACGTTTCTGTCCGCCTGCATCGCCCGGGTGGTCAGCGAGGACGGCTTCTCCGTGGTGTACGACACGGCGGGGCATATTTTCTCCCAGTTCGAGGCGGCCAAGTTCCGCCGGGACGACGTGGACGAGCCGGACGAAAGCGTGGAGCGCTGCATGGCCTGCGACCTGCTGATCCTGGACGACCTGGGCACCGAGATGACCACCGCCTTTGTCCAGAGCGCCCTGTACCAGCTGCTCAACGGCCGCCTGCTGGCGGGGAGGAGTACTGTTATCAGCACCAATCTGGACCCGGAGGAGCTGGGCCGCCGCTATGGAGCGCCGCTGCTGTCCCGTCTGGAGGGGGAGTACCAGCTGCTGCCCTTTGTGGGGACGGATATCCGCCGCCTGAAGCGTGAACGGGGATAAGCTTTGGATTTGCCGTGCATCAGAATAGGACAGACTGCAAAGGGCAGGCATCACATGATGCCTGCCCTTTGGCTATGGTGAGGGATGTTTTTCATTTTTCCGGCGCACTGCTCCCAGCAGCTTTTTATGCCTCCGGCGGGTGCCTTTCTTTCCATAGCGAAAGAAAGATCCACCGTCGTGTCAGCCGGTTTCCAGCCACGTTGTGGCATGAAAACTGGGACACTTCCTCGAAACCGCCTTGCTGCTTCCGCCACAGGCGGCGCTTCGGCGGTTTCCGCAATGACACGTCAAGAAGGCACAAGTCTTGTTCGGCCGCTGGGAGTTCTCTCATAAGATAATTCTGTCATTCCGAGACCAGTCCGCAGACTGGTCGTGGGAATCCGTATCCCCCGGCGGTAGACCCAACGCTCCTTCATCAGAGCAGGAGCGGCAGCGGGTCTGTTGCTGAGTCAATTCCCTGTTTCGGCGGGATTTAGGATGCAACTCTTACACACGACAAAGGAAGTGCA
>ERZ832317.1547-NODE-1547-length-29209-cov-20.974515_pt1 | contig 29209 bp, 30 predicted proteins | sample MGYA00519695_ERZ832317 | MGnify/ENA primary metagenome ERZ832317 (study PRJEB31850, sample SAMEA3708726) | human gut metagenome | biome: human gut; feature: human-associated habitat; material: faeces | place: China | collected 2014 ...
GATTTGCAAAGGCCATTTAAAAAAGCATGCCTAACACAGCATAATCAACACACAAAACACATAAACTCACCATGGAAACAACCGCACACAAATTGTCCGGACGAATAGAACGCCTGGAACCGTCGGCTACACTTCTGATGTCGGCCAAAGTACGCGAACTCAAAGCCCAGGGCGTGGACGTAATAAGTCTCTCGCTCGGCGAAACGGACTTTTTTACCCCCGACGCGGTAAAAGAAGCCGCCAAAAAAGCCATCGACGACAATTACAGTTTCTATTCGCCGGTAGCAGGTTACCCGGAACTTAAAAAAGCCGTCTGCCACAAATTCAAACGCGACAACAATCTGGACTACCAGCCTAACCAGATAGTCGTTTCCACAGGCGCCAAGAACTCTATTTACAACGTAATGCAGGTACTGGTGGACAAGGGAGACGAAGTACTCGTGCCGGCTCCGTACTGGGTAAGCTACGTGGAGATAATAAAACTGGCGGAAGGCACGCCGGTGATAATGCCAACGAGCATCGAAACCAACTACAAAATCACCCCCGAACAACTCGAAAAAGCCGCGGAGGTATTTAAAGAATATTTCACTACTGTGGTGGTCAATTAGTTGAAGAAGTTGAGAATTGAGAGTTGAGAATTGAGAGTTAACTATGCAGTATAACAGTGCGCAGCCAACTCTCAACTCTCCATTCTCAACTCTCAAATTCTTCAATCACCTCGAAACAGGGGCATTCTTTGATCCGTTCCCACGGGTCCACGATTCCGTTATAATTCGTATCAGGACTCAGATCCCGGTGTCCCACAACTTTCGCTTCGGGATAACGCTGTAACAACTCTCCCACCAAGCGATGCAAAGCCTCTTTCTGACGCGGGGTGCGTGTATCTGCCGGTTTCCCGTTCGCGTCCAATCCGCCTTCAAAGCACACACCCAAACTGATCGAGTTGTAGCCACGCGCATGAGCACCTACCATATCCTCGTCCCGCATCGGTTCTATCTGCCCCGATTTACGCACGTAATAGTGATACCCCCAGCACGAGAATCCCCTGAAACGGTGAGCCGTATCCACATCCTTTGCCGTAAAATCACGGTCGGCACGGGTGGCGGAACAATGAATGACAATCAGACTAATCTTTCTCATCTTCCTTCGCCCTTTCCGTTGTTTTCACGTTGCACACCTCCTTGTGCGTAGCATTATAACGCACTTCCCTCACTACTCTTTCACGTTTTCCCTTTCCGAAGAAAGGAATGAGGCACATAATCACCTCCAGGATTTTACTTACGATCTCTTTCATATTTTTACCAAATTAATGTTAGTACTATTATTCAGCCGGATCCGGAGCTTCTCCGTTGTTGTCCGATCCGCCATCACCGGACCCACCGTCACCTTTATCACCACTACCTCCGTCACCATTGCCACTACCTCCGTCACCGTTGCCGCCATCGCTTCCATCGCCCGACTGGGCAGCCGCGCGTGTACGCACTTGCTGATAACTAAGAATCTTCAGCAATTCCGCCAACTGTTTTCCCGGACGGAAAATGACATGCGCTCCCTTGATCATCGAAGTGGCGAACTCCTTAACCGACTCTGCTCCCTCACTGGTCAACCCGATCTGCAAACTGCCCAAATCACCCAGCCGCACAATACGCCCCGCCTTCAACGAACGCTTCGCCTCATAAAGAATACCGGAAATCGAGGCACGCACATCCGTTTCCGTACAGGTGGAACGACTGGTGATCGCCTCACACAACTCTTCAAAATCCAACTCGCCCGCTGATTGCGCTTGGGCATAATACTTAGCCGGTTCATCCTTTTTTGCAGGATTCTTACGCGGCACTACTGAATAAGAAACTGTCATTGCCATACTAAAATAATTTTAAAGTTTTTGTACATTAGAAATGCATTTCCTTCTTGTTAACGACACAAAGATACAACCTCTTCCACACTCCCTGTTCCCCAACGAAGTTTCTTGATCTCGAATGAAGTTTCTTGATTTCCAATGAATAAAAGTGAAGTTATTCCTTTCTCAAACCGTTTATTTTCAGTAACTTTATAGCATACAACAAGAACAATCAGTTATGAATAACAAAGAAAACCTCTTCATCATCCGCACCTATACGAAAGCAGAGCTGGCACATCTTTACAACCCTACCGTATGCATCAAAGTTGCTTTACAAATTCTCCGGAGATGGATTCTCTTCAACCTCCCTCTCCTACACGAACTGGAAGCGGAGGGTTACCGTGCACGCAACCGCCTGCTCTCTCCCAAACAGGTGGCTACCATCGTGCAATATCTGGGAGAGCCCTGAAAGAACTTTTCACTATTTTCCCGAAAGTTTCGTTACATCTCGCTGCAAAAGAGTTATTTCGCAGCCGACTAAAAAGTAAACTAAAGAAATGAATCAATTCAACATTTTTCTTGACTTCTATCGCATCATAGCAGAAATGACCGAAGAAGAAATCGTATCTGCCATCGGTAGTCCAAAGTATCGTAACACAATAGAAAGCGTACGACGCATCTTCCTGGAGCAGGGAGAGAAAGCTGCAAACGAAGAGAAGAAGAAACTGCCTTCCGTCACATTCTCCGCCAATTATCGGGGTGGCCGTTCCAATGCGACCCTTGTCAAATATCTGGGATATATCGTGATAGATATAGACCATTTGAGTAAAGAAGAGTTAGCGCGTATCCTGCAAACGGTGAGAGCGTGCAGCTACACCCGAATCGCCTTTATCAGCCCCAAAGGTATGGGACTGAAAATCATAGCGCACACACAACGGCCGGACGGGACATTGCCCGACACCATTCAGGAAATAGAAGATTTCCACAATGCAGCCTACAATAAGGTTGCTTCTTTTTACTCCCAACTTTGCCAGACCGAGATTGACACCTCCGGCCAGGATGTGGGGCGTACCTGTCTGTTGTCATACGATCCGGGCATCTATTTCAATCGTAACGCCACTCCCTTCATCGTGGAACAGCCCCCTCTGTTCTATAAAACGCAAAAGAAGAAGAAAACACCCGGAAGGAAAAAGCAGGAAACGGACAACAATCCGGTCAGTGAAGAGACCGCGCTCAACTATCATTCCTCACACGCCTCATTAATGGTGACTCTGAACTACTATCACAACAAGTCGGAAAAATACACCGAAGGAAACCGCAACAATTACCTGCATCACCTGGCGTGCAAATACAACCGTCACGGCATTCCCGACCAGGAAGCGGCAGCTTTCATAAAGAGCCTGTTTACCGACCTCCCGGCGGTGGAAACGGATTCGCTGATTGCCAGTGCTTATGCACATACGGAGGAGTTCAATACGAACAAGCTGAACAGTACCCAAAAACGAATGCTGCAAATAGAACAGCATATCAGCGAGTGTTATGAGACGCGCTATAACGAGTTGCTTCACATCATGGAATATCGCCGGAGGGTTTCCGAAACAGAGCAGCCGGATCCTTTCCGCATTCTTGATGACAGGATGGAGAACAGCATTTGGATGGAGATGAATGAGCTGGGCTATGCCTGCAACGTGAAGATGATTCAGAATCTGATTTACTCCGATTTCAGTAGCAGCTACCACCCTATCCGCGAGTATTTTAAGGAACTTCCCGAATGGGACGGGACAGATTATATCCGTATTCTGGCGGACAGTGTCCGTACCAACCACCAGAGTTTCTGGACGGAGTGCCTGGAGCGTTATCTGGTAGGGATGTGTGCTGCCGCCACCCAAGACGATGTCGTCAACCACACCGTGCTTTTACTATGCAGCGAGGTGCAGAATATCGGCAAGACAACCTTTATCAACAACCTGCTTCCGCCCGAACTGCGCACTTATCTTTCTACCGGCCTTATCAATCCGAACAGTAAAGACGATTTGGCCAAAATAGCGCAATCAATGCTTATCAACCTTGACGAATTCGAAGGAATGAGCGGGCGCGATCTGAATACATTCAAGGATTTGGTGACCCGTAAAGTAATCAGTATCCGTCTCCCGTACGCACGCCGTTCGCAGAACTTCCCACACACCGCCTCCTTTGCCGGAACGTGCAACTATCAGGAGATTCTTCACGACACGACAGGCAACCGCCGCTTCCTTTGTTTCCATGCCGATTCCATCGAGTTTATCAAAATCAATTATACTCAACTGTATGCGCAGATAAAGCATTTGCTCAACACTCCGGGTTATCAATATTGGTTCACGCAGGAGGACAACAACCGGATCGAAAAGAATAATGAAGATTTCATTTTCCATTCACCGGAAGAGGAACTGGTACTCACCCATATCCGCAAGCCGGAACGGTTTGAAAAGGTACAGTACCTCACTGTCAGCGAAATTGCCGAACTGATCCGTGAGCGTACCGGTTATCAATATTCCATCGGAGCGAAGATCCAGATTGGCAAAGTAATGGTTAAGCATAATTTTGAGTCTAAAAAGGGAAGAAACGGTAGAAGATATGCCGTATTTATCATTGCCCCCGAACAGGTAAAATCGAACAGGCTATACGAATAAGAAGAGCGACCCATGATTGGGTACAGTAGCTAATAAAAATGCAGAGTTGTCAAAGATAACTCTGCATTTTTTTATCCCTACAAATTCATCGAAAATTCGATTCTACACCCTAAGGCATTCATTATCCGATAAAAAGTAGATACCTTAGGTTCAGTCTGACCACTCTCCACTCGGGATATATAAGAACGATCAGAACCTATACGCCGGGCTAATTCAGCTTGACTGATTTTAGCCTTCTTCCGTGCATCCTCAATAATCTGCCCTGTATAAAAAGCATAGGCTTTCTCCTCTGCTTCCGCACGCTCAGGAGTTCCTTCTGCACCAAATTTCGCATCAAGAACTACATCATAATCTACTAGCTGATGATTGTTTATCTGCATAATACTCCTCCTTTATTTTTAATGCTCTTTCTATTTCAATATCCGGTGTCTTTGTGGTCTTTTTTTGAAAGCCATTGAACAGTACCACAATATTACCATCATCAAAAATAAAAAATACTCGATATATATTACTATTATATTCTGTACGAAGTTCAAAAACTCCATCCCGAATAAATTTTACAAATTTAGCGGAGAGCCTTTCTTGTGTTTTTAACAAAAGTAGTCCATATTGGATCTTATCTTGTTCCTTTTCGGTTAAAGTCTCCATGAAAGCCTCAAAGTAACCCCCGTATGTACGGATCTTACGTTTCTTTTCCATACTGCAAATATACGAAGCGTTGTTCAACTATACAACAAAACTTCCTGTTTTTATCTGTTTTCATTCTATTTACCACGAAAGTGTGAGAGGTGTGAGAGAGGATTTGTAACATTTGTATTTTTTTTAATTGAATATATAGATAATAGAATTAAATAATAGAAAAGTAGAAAGTTGAAAATTCTCTCTCACACCTCTCACACTTTTGTATTCTCTTTCTGAAAAAGACAGCGGAAAATCTGAAAAAAGCCACCGTCTTTTTCAAATTTCCCGCCATGTTTTTCTCAATCCAGCAACCTGGCTTATCCAAGCCAGTCAAACTCCCCTTCCTTACAGCCCTCTATCTCTCCGGCATGTATCTTCTTCGCATAAGATACCAGTGTCTCTATCTTAAGTACCTTGCCAGTTTTCGGGCTAATCACGTCTATCACAGTCGCTAAATAACGGATAGTCTGTTCGCTATTAGCAGTTCCATTGAAAGTCAATCTCTTCTGATCAATAGCCCGCAGAATAATGGCGATGAATCTTTTCGGATCTCCCAGATATTCTATGCTAGCAGGTATCTCCGACTTCGTTTCCCGAATCAGTTGAGCGGATATTCTTTTTTTTGGTCGATCAGACCCATCAATTTTGCACTTTGCGCATCAATCTGTGCGCTTACCTCACTAAGTTCGTTTTTCAACGAACAAAATAACTCATCGTCAAATACGTGTTTCATAAAACAATCACATTAAATTATTAAATAAAAACTATTCCGGGAAGACTTATAATAACTCTCACCCGAAATAGTTACTAATACTTCGAAAACTAAGACTTTATTTTTAACCTAATGTACTCACTTTTAATCAACTTCTTTCGACTTCGCATTCCAAACCAATAAGGCAAACAACACTGAAAGTAGAGCTGAACCAATCCAAAACCAATTGATATACGTGAAATCATAAACGTCAACGCCATTCTGAACCGTCTTTTGACCTTCTATTAATATACCGCTCATCATGTCTTGCAATCCGGCACCGATGTAACTGGCAATGCCGACTACTCCCAATGCAGCACCCGAAGCATTACGGGGAGCAATATCCACTGCCATCAAACCACCCAGAAAACAAATCAAAACTCCTATTCCTAAACCGAAAAGTACCATTGCCAACACGTCTATCCAAAAATGTACGCCCGGAACCAAGAGAAATAAACAAAGTGCTACTACATTCATCACCCCAAATACTAAAGCCGGAATATTACGACTGCCGGAAAACATTTTATCGGAAATGATACCGGAAAATACCGTTCCAATGATCCCACAGATAGAACTGATTGATATTATAAAACTGGCATCCAACGTAGAATATCCCTTTTGAGCTTCCAGATAGAAAACACCCCAACTATTTACCGCATAGCGGCTAATATACATAAATGCACTGGATAAAGCCAAAATCCAAATTGCAGGATTCTTCAAGACAGCCTTTTGTGCTTTGTTGAAATCTTCCGTTTGTTTACCAGACAAAGAATGGGAATCCACAGATGAAGAATTTTTGTTCAACAAGAATCCCTGGCTCTGTGGCGTATCACGCATAAAGACAAGCATCATAAAGAAACCTAATATCCCAATAATGCCAGCTCCAATCATCCCGTACCTCCATCCCATCCAACTGACTAATAAGGCTATGGAAATAAAGGTTAATGCTTCACCCAAATTATGACTAGCAGACCAAAAGCCGTAAAAAGTTCCACGTTCTTTACTACTGTACCACCGAGTGAGCGAAACCACTCCGGATGCTGCTCCCATCGACTGAAACCAACCATTCAATCCCCAAAGTACGACAAAGGCATAAAATGAACTGGTGAAGCCCAAACACAGATTTATCAAAGCGGAACATAATAATCCCGTAGACATAAAACGCCGAACATTACTACGGTCAGCAAGAAAACCATTCGTCAACTTACCCACTGCATACACAAAAAACAGGCAGGAACCGATGATTCCTAATTGCGTTTCGGAAAATACTCCCTCCTCTACAATTGGCTTGCGCACTACGTTCATACTAAGACGACAAACATAGTAAATGCCATATCCGGTAGTAGCCGACAAAAATGTAGCCCAACGGATGCGCTTAAAGCGGGAAGAACGTTCGGCATCAACCTCTCCACTAGCTAGCGGAGAAGAAATTTTGTAGAAATTCAGCAGCTTCTTTATCATAAATACTATTCTATTATTGTTTACAAGTCGTGCACAAAGGATTCTTAGTCGGCATTGTTGCATTAACTTCAATACGCCAATGATGCAGTTTATTTAAAAGTTCGTCAGTAAACTCTTTATTATGCTCTACAAGGTTATTGTGTTCGGATATGTCTTTAGACAAATCATACAACTCAACTGTACCAGTATCATAAAATTCAATCAATTTATAATTATTCCAACGAATGGCACCCGAAGGTCTGCCACCCTGATTGGAATAATGAGGAAAATGCCAATAGACAGCATCTCTATCCAAATGTTCTTTTTTACCCTTCAACAAAGCTAGGAAAGATATACCATCCAAATGTTGTTGTGGCTGCATTTTGCTATTTGTCATTTCTAAAATTGTAGGATAATAATCGGTAGAAGTTATTACTTCATCGCAAATAGTAGCAGGAATCGTAACTCCCGGCATACGTATTATCAGAGGTTCACGAATACCACCTTCATAAGTAAATCCTTTTCCACCCCGCAATGGACGGTTGGAAGTTGGCGAGCCTTCAGAAGTAGCAAGACCTCCATTGTCCGAAGTAAAAATCAAAATAGTATTATCATAGAGTTTCAGGCGCTTTAACTCATTTATTATTCGCCCAATATTCTCGTCCATACTGGCAAGCATAGCAGCATATACGGCATTGCTATGTACAAGCCTTTCATGATGAGAAGCATCTTGATAAGGTTGCATAGACTTCCATTCCGGGTTCTCATCAAAAGTACGGCAAGTGTCCAAGTTCATCCGCAAAGCCTTTTCTTCAAAGTATTTCACTTTATCCGATTTCGCCAACAACGGAGTGTGCACCTGATAGAAAGGCAGATTGATAAAGAAAGGAGCATCCTTGAATTGACGTATGATACGGATACATTCATCACCCAACCGGTCCGTCAGATATTCTCCCTCCGGCCCGTCTTTCAAATAAAGGTTATGATAGGGTGAAAAATATCCTCCTTTACCCGGACCACCTTTATTACAACCGGCTATATTTATATCATATCCCTGATATTGGGGATAGGTCAATGAGTCTATCGAACAGTTCCATTTACCAATATGAGCTGTCTGATAGCCTTCTTGCTTCAATGCTTCACCAATAGTCAATTCTTCCAAAGGCATATTTTGCACAAAATCGACCGGGAGTACCGGACAATATTCTTCAATCTGTTTTTTTCTTGAAGGAATGGAATAGCCGCCGGGAATATAATCAGTCAAATGCAAACGTGCTGGATATTTTCCCGTTTGAAAAGATGCACGTGTAGGCGAGCTTACCGGACAAGCAGCATAAGCGTTCGTAAAACGGACACCTTCTTTAGCCAGTTGGTCTAAATTGGGTGTCTCATAAAAACGACTGCCATAACATGACAAATCCGTCCACCCCAAGTCGTCCGCTAAGATGAAAATAACATTCGGACGAACTTTCTCCTTATGCTGTGATTGGCAGGATACCAGCACTGTTGAAATCAAAACTACTCCTGACAATATCAAATTTTCTTTCATGTATCGTTATTTTTTTAAGTATAAAACAGGCTTTTCCGAACTATAAAGCCCGGAATAAGCCTATATAAAAATAAATGCAAATTTACTATTAGTCGTGTAGTTTCCTGCTTCGCAAATAGTCAAGCAGATATTGAGGGCGGTCGGTTTGTATGATTCTTGCCCCAAGTGTATCGATAAGATATCCATAGCCGTCATCTGGATTTTTTAAGGACATATCATCATCATGCCCGCCAGCCATTGTATCCCAAAGGGTGTTGTACCAAATTAATGCCCGGCCGTCAAGAGACGATTTCAATTTGACTGGAAGCGGATTTGAATCTTTGACAAAAAGCAATTCAAAAGCGACTGGTTGCATATCTTTAATAAAAGTTTCAATCTGCTGTTCCGCACCATGAGTATCCAAATTGACAATAGGCATATAGATAACATCATTCAAATAATCACCAAACTGCTTTTTTACTTCTTCGGCAGATTTGTTTCCTTTCATAATGATTTGTTTAGTCGTTCCCGTCTTTTTCATCAATGCATATGCCTGCTCAAAGTAGCGGTCGGCTTTATCTAAATTCAACATGATTTTACCCTTAGCATGCAGTAGAGCTTCTTCAAGTGTCGGTACATTATGAATGGTACGAATTGCACAACCGTTCTTCAGTTTCAGTTTGCGTATAGAATCCAATGTAACTTCGGCTATTTTCCCTTTTCCCGTAGATGTACGGTCTAATGTGGGGTCATGCATTAGTATCAACTGTCCGTCTTTAGTACGCTGCACATCCAATTCGACAATATCCACGCCCATTTTTATAGCATTATCTATCGCCTCCAATGAATTCTCCGGAAAATTACGCCAATCTCCACGATGAGAGGCAACTATAACTGTGCTTTGGTCACGATTCAGCAGCTTCTCGCGTATCAAACTTACTCTATCCTGCGAATAGAGTTGAACTGCTGCCAATACAGCAACTACGATTAATATAAGTTTTTTCATCTCGTTTATGTGTTAGTTTATCTTCTTCCTATTTTCTTCAGGTATGCATCCAACAGGAACGGATGGTCACTGAATATTATATTGGCTCCTTTTTTCAGTAACCAGCCATAACTGTTCTCCGGATCGTCCATCGCCATTTCATCATCATGTCCACCATTAAAGTCCGCCCACAATGAATTGTACCAAATGCGGAATCCTCTATCTTTTATTTCTTTAGCCCGGTCTATCACAGGAAAATCATCTCTTGTGAAAGAAAGACTAATAACAGATGTCTCAATATTATCCATAAAATCATCCAGTTTCTCATCATCACCTTCTCCCTTGCAAACTAATACTGGAATATAATTTACTCCGTCCAACAGTTTACTATAAGTCTGGGCTACATGCTTGCTATCTGTCGTTCCACGCAAAATTATTTGTTCCAGGCATCCCTGTTTTTTCGCAACCTCTATCACTTTTTCTTTGATGGGCTGCCATTTGTCTACTTGAATTAAAATTTTACCTTTAGCTAATTCCAACACTTCTTCAAAAGTAGGTATTCTTTGGCGGGTAATCACCCCGATAGGACTTTTTAGTTTTAAATCTTTCAATTCCGTCCACGTATAATCAGACACTTTACCGGTTCCCGTTGTTGTACGGTCTATCGTCTGGTCGTGCATCATGACTATGACACTGTCTTTTGTCATTTGCACATCAATCTCAATGCCATCAAATCCGGCATCAATACAGCTCTTATACGCTTGAAGTGAATTCTCCGGAGCATTCCGCCAGTCACCACGATGAGCAAAAATCATCACATAATCAGATTTACCGCCATCTTTCAAAGTATTCAAAAGAAAATCCAACCGATTTTGAGCATGAGTGGAGAAAACTCCACTCATAATAAGCATTAATGCTATAATTGTAATAAATTTACTATTCATAATGTTTATTTCTTATTTTATATCCCACCACACACGTGTTGTTATCTTATCTTCACCGCCAAGTAATTTCAATCCATTCTGATATTCTGATTTATTTTTAGTGATTTCATCCTCCGGATATAAATAACGAGCCGGAAGTTGATTCACTCCTACTGTTTCATCATCTGTATGTATGCGGTCGTAAAGATGCGGACGACCGGTACGGCGTATATCAGCATACATCTCTAACGAATTGTAAGGGAACAGAGCCAACCATTTCTGTAACGCAATCTGTTCTAATTGTTCGGACTCGTTGGTAGATAACTTAACGGGTAACTGATTCATTGCCGGAGTATTAAAATAGCCTTCTGGAGCCATCGGCACTTTATCGGAGGCAGTGTAAGCCATAATATCTTCATCCTTGATTCCCCATGTTTTCATAGCACATTCAATGCCTTTCTTATATAATACTTCAACAGTTCCACCCATATTCCATCCTTTAATCACTCCTTCCGCTCTCAAGAAATAACTTTCAGCAGCATTCATAACCATTAGCGGCTCCGTATTTTTAGAATCGGAATCAGAAAAACGCGAACCCAACAAGGATAATGTATTTTTTGCATGTTCTGCAAGTCCCATTTCAATAGAATTCATACCGTTGCGTGCACCTCTATAATTACTATTATATGACTCATCAACCGGCTTATTGAAAAATATGGGTAAACGAGGGTCTTCGTAACCTACCAACACACTTTGCATCGCCTCACTCATATAAGTTTCTCCCCAAGCAGAAAGCCAACCATAAGGAGTGGTTGATGAGGAAGTAGCAATAAGGAAAGCATCATCACCGGCAGTTTCCATAACTCCGGCTGCGACCGCCTCTTCTGCATATTTTGTAGCATCAGCAAAGTTTACATCCGAAATTCTCATAGCTAAACGCAATTTCAAAGAGTTAGCGAATCGATACCATTTTTCTACACTTCCACTATATATTTGGTCGTCTGTACCAAATGCATTCGCAGTTCTGTTTTGAGCCAATACTGTAATAGCCGTATTCAAATCCACAAACATCTGTTTATAAACTTCCTCCTGTGAATCATATTTCACGCTTACTTGGGCATTATTTGCATCAGAATAAGGCATTGGCCCATATAAATCGGCTACGCGATGAGATATTTGCACTTTCCAAACTAAAGCAACCGCATGTGCCACAGGTAATGTATTTTCGGTCATTTCAAGTACGGTTTCCAATTGCGGAAGCGCTTTCAGATAGTATGTAGCCCATGCTCTTCTTGAAAATTTATCGGGAGCGGCAAATCTATCCGACTGGAAAGACGGGGTTACATTCGTGAAATATTGAACATACAAGTTGGACATGACCGAACTTACCAGCTCAAACTCATAACGGTCGGCATACATTCCCCAATATTGTGAGTATGCAAAAGCTGCACCAACGTGCGACATTCCAAGCTCCGGAAGTTTTGTATCATCTTTATTCAAATCTTCGAAATCGGAGCATCCCCATAAAGTTGTTACCACAGTCAGTAACAATAGATATAGATAGTTTATTTTCTTCATAATTCTAAAGTTTATTCATTAAAAGGATACGTTCAGATTAATACCAAATGAGCGGGTGGAAGGCAAGGCAAAAGCTTCCAACGCTTGATTATTTCCTGTACCTACCGTCATTTCGGGGTCAAATATTCCGGCTTTATTTTGTAGGTAACAAAGATTCTTACCATAAATTCCTAAAGATAATCCTGTGAAAGGCAATTTGCCTAATACAGATTTCGGGAAAGAATAGGAAAGTGAAATTTCTTTCAGGCGAATGAAGGACGCATCGTACACAAACACTTCGCCCACCGGATTGTTACGACCTCCTAAAGTGGTCCACAAAGTTTCCGCATTAATTTCTTTCGTATTCTTCTCTCCACTATCCAACACTCCGGGGAATACAATACCGCCCTCACGCCCGGCCAAAGTACGGGCAGTAGAACCATACCCACTCAACACTGCGTCTGTGAAAGATACAATTTTACCTCCCTGTTTGGTATCAATCAAAACATTCAATGATAAGTTCTTATATCTGAATGTATTTGACCAGCCACCTGTCCAGTCAGGATTTGCATTGCCTACTTTCACTGTTTTCTTAGAGGTCAATTTTGGCAATCCGTTTGTTCCCACCAGTATCTCACCGGCATCATTACGCTGAAATCCACGTACGTAAATATCACCAAAGGATCCTCCTTCTTCAGCAACAACATTCGCTATGAAATCTTCAGAGCCTAAAGTTATTGTCTTTACGTCTTCTGTCAATTCTTTTATTGTATTAGTATTCTTGCTGAAGTTGAATTGAGTAGTCCAAGAGAAAGCTTTTGTTTCTATCGGGGTACCATATAGTTTGATTTCAACGCCTTTATTTTGTACCTTGCCTGCATTTATAAAACGGTTCTGATAACCGGAAGCCAAAGGCATGGGTATAGAAATCAACTGGTTAGTAGTGTTTGAGTTATAATAAGAAAAGTCCAGTCCCAAACGGTCACCAAAGAAGCGAACATCAACACCCATTTCAAACGAACCGGTTTTTTCCGGTTTCAAGTCTACAGCAGGCAATTTACTTGACTTGTATACATATCCATTATTTCCTCCTGCAATATACGAATAGGTCTGATTGATAATAAAAGGGTCTGTATCATTACCCACTTGTGCATAAGATGCTCTCACTTTAGCAAAGTTGAACCATTCGGGCATCTTGATTATATCACTCAATACAGCCGACAAACCTACTGATGGATAGAAATAAGAGAAGCTCGATTTTGGCAAAGTGGACGACCAGTCATTACGACCTGTCACATCCAAAGTAAGGAATCCTTTGTAAGTTACTTGTGCAAAGCCATAAAAAGAGTTCAGTTTACGACGGAACAATGAATTGTCTCCAACCAAATTCTTTGCATTGGATTGTGAGAATAAGTTTTCCGCCAGTAACTCTGTGTTTGAATAACTGCTTCCTTTCCTATTTTGATAGAAGGTACTTCCACCAAAGTTTACGTCAAAAGTCCAATCCTCACTCAAGGTTTTGGCATAAGTCAACAAGAAGTCATTGTTCCATTCAAAAGAGTCATAAGAATCTAATATATAATCGCCGTTCGGTGCTCTCTGATAAGTATCATTATATAATTTGAATTCACCCGAATCGTGATAATAATCTACACTGGAACGTAGCATTAAGCTCAATCCTTCGAGTATAGTCCATTTTACAGAACCCATTGCCAATATTTTATTACGCTCGTCTGACCGTACATTGCGATTAACAACCCAATATGGATTCTGAGAAAGGTCTGCGCCACCCGGCAGCCAATGATGTTGCAATGTCTTTATCGTGCCTCCTGTGCTTACATATTCGTATGTTTTAGCATCATCCAAAACGATATTTCTCGGCATGGTATAAATCTGTCGTACAGGGTTAAAAATATTCTCTCCTGTCCAAGGTTTACCTTTTACCTTTTGGTTCATATAGTTTATTTTTGCATCGACTTCTATATTCTTACTTAGTTTCGAATTCAAACGTAAAGAAGCGGAAGCACGATTCAAACGGTTTTGAGGTACAATTCCCGTTGCATAATCATGGTTCAGGGAGAAACGGGCTTGTGTCTTTTCCGTCCCGGTGGACACCCCAACTGAATTAGACCAGTTGATACCTGTATTAAAGAAATCTCTTACATTGTTGGGTTGAGGAGTTAAGGCGTATTCTTTATCTCCGGCATAATTAGGATTGTTAGACCAATGTTCTACCATCTGACCTTCCATCTTAGGACCAAAATTATATAAAGTGTTTTTATTATATTGTCCTCCCGAACCTTGTGCATATTCATCTTGCAGGTCTAACATTATATTAGGAGAATCTATTGAGAAAGAAGATGAATAGGTGACACCTAATCCTTGTCCCGCAGTTCCTTTCTTGGTAGTTATAATAATTACACCATTACTAGCGCGTGAACCATACAAAGCTGCCGCTGATGCTCCTTTCAAAACATTAATAGATTCAATATCAGCAGGATTGATAGAAGATATACCGTCTCCTGAATCAAATCCTCCCGTTAGTGCCTTACCATCCGAACCCTGCGAACGAGTAGTGGAAGATGTATTATCAATAGGTACACCATCGACAACAATCAATGCCTGATTGTTACCACTTATAGAACGGTTTCCACGCAATGAAATCTTAGAAGAACCTCCTAAACCGGAAGACACTTTACTAATATCCAAACCTGCTACTTTACCGGAAAGAGAATTGACAACGTTCAAGTCACGTACCTGTTCGAGTTCTTTTCCGGCAACAGCCTGTGTGGCATAAGATAAGTTTTTCTCCTTACGGGAAATACCAAGTGCCGTAACAACTACTTCATCCAACACTTTACTGTCCTCTTTCAGGGTAATTTGAGCTAAATCTTTACTGTTTGAAGCACTAAGTTCTACCGGTTGGTAGCCAATATATGAAATAGATATCACCGCGTCCTCTGGAACATCATCCAGTTTGTACTTTCCATCGAAATCTGTTATTGTCCCCATAGTAGTGCCTTTCACCAAGACGCTAGCCCCAATAATAGGCTCGCCTTTTTCATCGGCTATCGTTCCCATTACTTTTCTAGTAGTTTGATTCTTCTGAAGTTTACGAATCAAAACAATTACATTTTCTTGTTCTTTCTTGTAAGTCAGGTCCATTCCTGCTAGAATTTTGCTCATAAGCTGTTCAATAGTTGCATTCTGCACACCTAACGAAACTTTCTGATCCAATTCAGGAAGGCCCTCATTGTAGAAGAATTTGTAATTGCTTACTTGTTCGATTTTCTTTAAAGAGGCTCTCAAAGAGAGGTCTTTCACGCTCACCGTTATTTGAGAATAAGCAGTAAAAGAGACGCATAAAAACAATAGCAGACAAATAGCCCGCAGTGTTTTCCAGTTTTTACTTCTCCCTGCATTTGTTCCAAGGAGTTTTTCAAAGGTTGTTTTGTGTTTCATATATTAAAACTTTTAAGTTGTTTGATAGGTATACAGACTACTATACTCGCTCGTCCAATCGCCTATCAGACTTTAACTCTCGTTAACTTATTCAATTCAGAGAACAAAAAAACCATTCCTAAGTAGTGGGCTCCGGAATGGCTCTATTCTATATTTTACTCAATAAACGATTATATTACTTTGTATTCACCAATATTACGTTCTTCAGCATTAAAGGAAACTCCCACTTTTACTAGCTCACGCCCGTCTGTCCGGTAAGGTAACAAATATCCTTTTTCATCTATTTGTTTCAGAGCTTCGTCTACTGTTCCTTCCAGTTTAAACTCAAAAACATAAATACGGTCTTTTGTTTTCACCACGGCATCGGCACGACCTTTTGCACTACGGACTTCTGCATCTACATATTGTCCCATTAACTTAAAGACGAGATAAAAGATAACCTGATAATGACGTTCGGTCTTTGTGTTCAATTCGTAGGGAATGTCGGCAAAGAATGATTTCATACGTTCCATAAAGGAATGAACGTCGCCCGACTGAAGTTCACGGACAAACTTAACTGCATTAAAATCCGTTTCATCAGAAGAGATGGGTGTATAATAGGGGATCAGGAATTTAAGAAAGCCATATTTTACCTCATCATTCGGAAAACCTAGCGTATATAGGTTCAATGATTTATCAAAGTTTTTAATTGTCAGATAACCACTTTGGTAGATCATCGGAAGGGGATTCTTTGTCTCTGCACGGTATTCGGCAAATCCGGAACTTCCTACTTCCAAGCCATCTATCAGTAAACGTAAATCATAATCACTTTGTTTCAGCAGGTCTACAAGATAGGTAGGAGTACCGGTCTGGAACCAGTAATTATCAAACATTAATCCATCAAAGACATTGAGGACACTGAAGGGGTTAAACAATCCATCTTCGCTATATGTAAAGTGATAGCCATCGTACATCGCCGTCATTTTATCGACAGTATCTTCAAAAGACATCTCCTGCACTTCTGCCAACCGCTCCAACTCGGGAGTAAATGTGGATACTAACTCCTTTTTAGTAATACCACAAATATTGGCGTATGGAATTTTCATACTTATATCATTCAGCTGATTCAAATCACTGAACACACTTACTTGGGCAAATTTTGTGACTCCTGTCAAGAATATAAACCGAAGATAGCGGTCGGAACTTTTCAGTACACCATAAAAGGCTTTCAGAATACGACGGTATTCATCCAACAGGTTCTCATCTAAAAGGGCTTGCAGCAAAGGCTTATCATACTCATCAACCAATACCACAACTCCTTTTCCTGTTTTCAGGTAGGCTTGCTCAATGATATAACTAAAACGTTCTTCAGGACTACGGTCTTTCTTCTCATCACCATATACAGCTTCCCATTTCTCCAAATACTGGTTTAGCATGGCGACCAAATCTGCCGCCGTCTCATATTTCTTCGCATTCAAATCAAGATGCAGAACCGGATATTGCTCCCACTTCGTCTCTAACTTTTCAATTGCCAAGCCTTCAAAAAGGTCTTTACGACCCTGAAAGTAGGCTTCAAAAGTGGAAATTAGCAGACTTTTGCCAAAACGACGGACGACTAAGAAAATAAGGCACTTTAGTAGCTGCTATCTGATATATAATGGCTGTTTTATCCACATACAAACACCCCTCTGCACGCATCTTTTCAAATGTCTGTATCCCTATCGGCAATTTACGTTCCAATGTATTCATTGCATCTTCAAATTAGTGTACCACAAATATAGACGTTATTCGATGAATAAACAAAGATACTCTATGAAAGTTCCACTTATTTCTCTTTCAAAACAATCACCGAACCGTCCATTTCATAATAGAAAGGTGAAGTAAGCATCAGGATATTCAATGCATTCTGTATGCCACCTCCCGGAATGGTTCCGGTGAAATATTCATTAGGTAGTTTATTGGAGTCGAAACGAATCTCTACGTCATAGATGCGTGAAAGGGTTTTCATTATATTTTCCAAAGATTCTTTCTCAAAATAGATATTTCCTTTCGTCCATTCAATGTAATCACTCGGGTGTACTTGAGTGGCTGTTATCTTATGAGTAGCTTTATTATATTCTATCTTGTCGCCGGGCTTCATGATATGCGACATTTTCTGCGCATAGACTCCTACTTTTCCTTCCAAAAGAACGACTGTCACGTCTTTAGCATCTTCATAGGCAGATACATTAAAAGAAGTACCGAGTACTTTCACTTCCAAATCCCCGACCTGCACTATAAAGGCATGTTTTTCATCATGAGCTACTTTGAAATAGGCTTCACCATTCAGTTGCACATGACGCACATTTTCTCCGAAGTTATTCAGATAGCTTAATTGCGAAGCAGAATTGAGAACAACATTCGTTCCGTCCGGCAATTCGATGGTTGCTTTATCTCCTTTATCAGCTTTTACTATAAAGGGTGCTCCCACTGTTTGGGAAGAATCTACAAGATAGTAGGTGAAGAAGGCAATACAAATGGGTAAAACGATGGCGGCAGCCCATTTCCAAGGATTCATGCGAATAGTTCTTGGTTTCTCTTTTCCCTGTGTCTCTTCTTTTCCCTGCGTCTGTTCTTTGATTCGGGCAAATAGTTTGTCGCGCAGTACCGGATTAATACCGGCATCCGATTTGGAAAATTCTTCTTCCCACCAGTTCTGTAAATGGCGGTCGTTCTTTATCCAATCGGAAAGTTCTTTAATCTCCGCATCCGTTATATTTCCATCGAAATACTTTTCAATCAGTTCTTTATAATATATCTTATCCATCTTCTTTCCTGCTTATTTACAAGTATACATTTTCATCCTATCTACTATCCAAAAACGTGTATTACAATTACATTTCATTAACAAAAAAGGCGATCAGAAGCGCAATTACCTTATCGTAATGCTTCATCAACTGCTCACGCATAAATTTCACCGCCAAAGATAATTGTGTGGCGACTGTACTTTCAGAAATACCCATCATTTCAGCAATTTCCTTATTCGTATAGTTCTGACGCTTACTTAAGATAAAGATTTTCTTTCGCTGTGCCGGCAATTCTTCTGCTAATGAGTCGATATAGTCGTTCAAGAAATGAAGATCAATATTCTCTTCTGTTTGCGAATCACGATCCACACTGCTTTTCAGCAGATATTCATTGTAAACATATTCAACGGTCTGACGCTGGTACATGTTCATCAGTAAATTTTTGGCTATCGTACAAAGAAAAGAAATAAATGAAGCGTTGGTATCGACTTTTTCACGCACTTCCCATATACGGATAAAAGTGGATTGCACCACTTCTTCAGCCATATATTGATTGCCGGAAGAAAGCCGCATAATGAAATTATACAGTTTACCGCTGTACATATTATACAATCTTTCAAATGCTTGAAAAGAACCGTCTTTTAAATCGATTAATAAATGTTTTTCATCTGTAAAATTCACCATAGCTTAGAATTTTGCAACAAAGGTATGCAACCATAGACCATTAACAGGTGACAATATTATTAATATTTTCTCAATTATCCGATTTTTATGAGGAAAAAGATACTAATATCAGGATAGTGACGCCATCCGTTCAAGATAGTGACGCTATCTAATCAGGATAGTGACGCTATCTTGAACGGATACCGTCACTATATTCAGTAAGGTAGTTCGCATTAATAAGTCAAGCGGATACCAGCCTGTATATTGAAGTTAAACGGATTCTCTTTACGTATGGTCTGTATATCCGAACCGTCATCAAAATAATAAGCAACACCGGGTTCTACATAGATACCCAGACGTTTCGTTGCGTTCACCTGTGCACCTACCGCACCGGATACCGAGAATTGCAGAGGTTTCACCGTTTCTTTCTCGGAACCGAGCTTTCCATAAACACATTTCTCCACCATACCTCCACCGGAAACGTAGAGAGTGATGAGTTTTTTATCAAGGAAATTCCAGTTGGCACGCAGCGGAATACCGACATAATGAAGTTTTTGTTCTATCTGCTGCTCTTCACCCGCCAGTTTCGCATCCGAAGAAAGCAATGTGTAAGTCAATCCCGTTTCGAGAGAGAATCCTTTGGCCAGCCCTTTACGGACAGACAATCCGAAAGAAATAGGTTGATGGTGCTTAATGTCGACCACTTGTTTTGCCTGACGCAGATAAGGCACTCCATCTTCAAAAACCAATGTCTGATCGTTAGGTATCTCCATCAGACCGTTGGAAACAGAAAGCATACTCACACGAGACATATAAGCATGAGAGCCGACACCGACTTCTGTGGATGCTCCGCCCGAATTTCCGACCGAGAGTCCCATGGACCATGTTCCTTTTTGAGATACTCTTTTTTCTGCCGGAATATGCAGCTTGTCTCTGCCGGAAGGGCGACGCGGCCTGTTGTTCGGCCGTTTGGTATCCTGTGACTGTGTAGCCTGACCCACATTTTCACTGTCAACCTGCCTTGCTTCATTTTTCGTCTGTTCCGTCTCACCTTTGAGCCTCTGGTCTTCCTCAATCACAGGATTATTTTCATTCCCTGTTACAGGTTCGTTGTTATTTTCTATTGCAGATTGACCTGCATTTGTTTTCTGTTCTGTAAGATTCTTATCAATTTTCGCCAAACGGTCTTCACGAGCCACCGGTCTCAATACAGGTTCCACGGAAGAGCCCTGTACATCCGGTCGCTGCACTCCCGGCAACGCATCGGGCATAGAAGCCAATGCCGGAGTTTGCGTATTACGTATATGATCCGCAGCAGGTGTTCCCAGAAAATACAGGCTTACGGACGAGACAACGGCCAGTAATATAACGGCTGCAGCAACCATCATCCATCTTCGATAAGGATATATTCTCCTCTCCACTGGAGGCATAAGCTCTTTCTCCAATTGTTCCCAACCGGAAGCAGGTACAGGCTCGGAATAATCCGCGAGCTTCTCCTTCAACTTATTCATCCACAATTCTTTCTCTTCCATCTCTATCTATCCATTATGCATTATCCATTCTTTTACTCTTTTTGCCAATACACTCTTCGCGCGAAACAGTTGCGAGGCCGAAGATTTTTCATTGATACCTAATGCTTGGGCAATTTCCTTATGCGACTTGTCTTCGAAGGTATAAAGGTTAAACACGGTACGGTATCCGACGGGCAACTCTTCGATAAACTGCATCAGCACTTTTTGCGGAATCGCCTCTACATCGGATGCATCCGGCTCTTCATATTCCTCTGGCAGCTCTTCCAAAGGTGTCGACTGATTCATCACATCGTTCTTGCGAAGATACTGCAATGCAATGTTGACCATCACTCTCTCCATCCACGCCCGCAGGGAACCTTCACCCCGCCAGGTAAACTTGTCGAAAGAATCGAATATCTTTATAAAACCGTCGTGAAGCAGGTCTTGGGCTGTATCACGGTCGCCGGTATACCGAAGACAAATGCCAAGCATACGCCCCGAATACTGCTCATACAGTTCCTTGCGGGCACGGTTATTGCCTAGCCTGCATTGTTCCGACAACTCAAATTCTTCCATTCTCCTATACACGTGTTTACCTTATAAATGCAGCAAAGATAGAAATACTGCACCTAGAGAACAACTCTTTTTGCACTTTTGTTTCTTTAACAGATTCGAATGCAATATTTCCGTTCTCTACGCATTTCTCCAATACAAAGCAATAATTAATCAATCTAAAACCTAAGTATGTATATGAAGAAATTTAAATTCATTGCCTTTATCTTTGCTATTATGACCACTACGCTGATTCTTCAGTCATGCCTGGACGATAACGACGGTCCGGCCGACCTGCTGGTTATCAGCACGATCAACAAAATCAGCCAGGATAGCAAGGATTTTTATTTCACTCTCGATAACGGTGAAAAGATGTATCCCAATAATGGCCAGGAATGGAACAGTGCGGAATTTGCAGAGGGGCAACGCGCCTTTGTCATTTTTAACGAACTGGAAACTCCCGTAAACGGATATGACTACAATGTGCAAGTAAAACAGATTAATGAAATACTTACAAAAGATATCGTCGAGATGGATGACGATGAAAATACTGAAGAGAAAATCGGAGATGATAAAATAAACACTACTGATATGCGTATCAACAAAGATAACAAATATCTGACGATTGAATACCAATACTACGGTACGCACAGTGCAGATAAAAAACATTTCCTGAATCTGGTAATCCCCAAAGCGGAAGCCGCTCCTACCACAGAAGACGGTAGCGGAAAAGATGAATATATCAATCTTGAATTCCGTCACAACAGTGAGGGAGACTATCCCCAGACTTTGGGTGAGGGATACGTATCTTTCAAGCTGGATAAAATCAAGGACCGGATGGAAGGAAAGAAAGGACTGAGAATCCGCGTAAATACCCTATATAGCGGCATTAAAACTTATGAAGTAAAATTTCCCTAATCTGCTAATCTAAAATGAAAAACACTCTTTTTTTTTAATATATTAATTACGCAAAGGAGGACGGTAGTTGTGAAACTGCCGTCCCTTTCTTTTTTATGAGTTATTTCTTATCTCCCAGATAATTCCATACGACAGCGCTCAAGGCAGCTCCGACGAAAGGAGCAATGATGAATAGCCACAACTGCGACAAGGCTTCTCCTCCCTCGAACAATGCCGGAGCAATACTGCGTGCCGGATTGACAGAAGTACCTGTAATAGGAATACATACGATATGCACCAACACCAGAGTGAGGCCGATAGCAAGTCCTGCCAAATTACCTGCCCCCTTCTTCGAGTCGGTAGCACCAAGCACTACCAATACAAAAATGAAAGTAAATACCGCTTCCGCAATGAATGCCTGTAACATCTCCCCGTCACCAAAACTGTTCGATCCCGTTACCGTAGGACCGTCATGGGCTCCGGTAGAAACCAAAGCAAAAAGAATAGCCGAGCCGATAATAGCTCCGATCACTTGGAAAAGCATATACATTCCTGCATCTTTTCCATTCATACGTCCTGTCAGAAATACCCCTAAAGTGATAGCAGGGTTAATATGACATCCCGAAATGCCTCCGATAGCATACGCCATCGCCACTACTGATAATCCAAAGGCCAAAGCCACACCTACCGTGCCCACACCGGCACCTACTGTTCCCGCCATATTGCCCGCAAAAACGGCACTACCACATCCCATAAGGACAAGTACCATTGTCCCGATCATTTCTGAAATGTACTTCTTCATAGTAAATCAATATTGTTAATTGTTTATTTTCCAAAAATAATCAATTAAGTCTGAAAGTCAAAGTATATCTATACAATTATAGCTATCTTTGCAACATTTTTTAAACAAAGGAATTATTTCAAATGAAAAAAGGACTCTTTTATGCTATATTGGCCTCTGTTCTATGGGCTATCGTCAATCCCTTTATCAAACAAGGGCTGAGCTACGATTTCACTCCCATGAATTTTGCCGGACTCCGTTTCACGACTGTGGGGATTATCTTATTCGCATATACCTGGCACAAAGGAATGTGGCAGGAAATACGGCAACACAGCAAACTATTTCTGAACCTGGTGCTTATCAATATGTTTATGGGATACACGGCCTTTTATTTTGGCGTGGACTTTGTAAGCGGGGCCATCTCGTCTATCATCATGGGAATGACTCCCCTTATCAATGTATTGTTGGCTCATCTGCTCGCAAGCGATGACCGCCTAAACGCGCATAAGATTATCAGTCTCATTGTCAGCCTTATCGGACTGTTCCTTATCATCGGAATGGGAAGTGACGGCGAGCCGCTCGACTGGAAAGGAATTACGGGTATCGTGCTTCTGCTGCTTAGTATCATTTTTCAAGGCTATTCCGCCATCTCCGTTTCGGAAGATAAGGGAAAGGTGAATCCTATTTTCCTGAATGCCGTACAGATGTTTTTCGGAGGACTGCTTATATATATGATAGGATTGGGCACGGAAGGTTATCATTCTTTCATCGGAAAGCCAAGCGGATTCTATATCAGTCTCGGCATTCTCGTATTTATCTCGGTCTTCGCCTTCAGCTTCTGGTTTATCGCCTTGCAAAGCAAAGGAACCAAAGTCAGCGATATCAATATGTGCAGGCTGATCAATCCCATTCTCGGTGCAGTACTGAGTTGGGTTATGCTGCCGGACGAATATCCCACATTCAGTACAGTGGCAGGAATGATTATTATTGTCAGCTCCTTGATTATCTATTTCAAAGGAGCTGAAATAAGCCAATGGCTCAAGAATAAAACGGCGAAAGTAAGTTGATACGGCAAACACTGAGTTGACAGACTACGGCAAACACTGAGTTGACAGACTACAGTAAACACTGAACGGACTGCAACGTCAGCATTTCTTTAGGGACCGCTGATTTTATCTCTTCCTTGAGGACGCAAAGCAAAGTGTGGCGAACGAAATCTTTGCTTGTAGCCAACACAACCTGGCGTGTAGGACGCGGGATGGCGAACGGCCGCACTAGTTTACGTTGTTCTTCCGTCAACTGCACGACAGCCAGTTCGGGGATAAACGTGATTCCTTTTCCGCTTTCCACCATCCGCATGAAGGTTTCCATACTACCCAGACGATAGGCCATCTGACTGACTTTTACCGCTTCCATCTGGCAGAAGCGAACGAGTTGGTCGCGAAAGCAATGTCCCTCATCCAACAGCCAAAGCCGTTCACCGGTTATATCGGAGGTGCGGATAACATCATGTTTGAAGGAGGGTTCTTTCTTGGATACATACGCATAAAATTGCTCGTAAAACAATGTTTCTTCCGTCAGAAAACTATCCTCCAGCTTGCTGGCGATAATTCCCGCATCCAGATCTCCGGCATGCAAGGCCTGCTGAATATCCTGCGTCTTCATTTCCGTCACCCGAATATCCAACTCCGGATACTTCTCCATCAATTGGGGGAAGAAACGCGGAAGCAGGTAAGGAGCTACCGTCGGCAATACTCCTAAACGGAATATGCCGGACAATGATTGTTTCTCTTCACTGATTATCTCTTTTACCTGAGCCGCCTGAGCTAAAATCACCCGTGCCTGATCAATCACTTTTTGCCCGATAGCAGTAGGGCAAACGGGTTGCACGGTTCGGTCGAACAGCTTCACACCCAGCTCGTCTTCCAACTTCTGAATCATGGCACTCAATGTAGGCTGCGTCACCCGGCAATATTCAGCCGCCCGGGCAAAATGCCGGAACTGATCTACCGCTAATATGTATTCCAATTGTTGTATTGTCATCTATCAAATTATTTAAAGTTATAGATTTCATCTATGCAAAGATAGAAATTTTCAGTTTGACAGCAAGCATTTTACGCCTTATCTTTGCAGTACAGAAAAAAAATAAAACGAGTATAAATCATTAAAAATAAAACGAATATGAAAACTTTAGAATTTATCAAGCTGAATGAATCGGGAGCAAACAACGTAGTAGCATCTTTGCAACAACTATTAGCGGACTTCCAAGTATATTACACGAATCTTCGTGGTTTCCACTGGAACATCAAAGGACATAATTTCTTCGTTCTCCATAGCCAGTTCGAGAAGATGTATGACGACACAGCCGAAAAGGTGGACGAAATAGCAGAACGAATCCTAATGTTGGGCGGAACTCCTGCCAACAAATTCAGTGATTATCTGAAAGTGGCTAATATCAATGAAGTGGACAAGGTGAGCAATGGTGACGAGGCTCTGAACAGCATTCTCCAGTCTATCAGCTATCTGATCGGTGAGGAACGCAAGATTCTGTCTATCGCTTCTCAAGCCGGAGACGAAGTAACCGTTTCGATGATGAGCGATTATCTGAAAGAACAGGAAAAACTGGTTTGGATGTTGGTGGCTTATAATAGTAAGTAATTTTATAAGGGTTTAGGTTTTAAGTGAGGAAGAGAGGTTTCTCTCTAAAGTAAACAAGGATATGGTACATATAACCATATCCTCGTTCTTTTTTACTTATCTGATTTTTGCAGATATTTTTTTAATGTATAAGACTCTATAAGTTCTTTGGGATTTCGCCTGTCTCGATAAAGTGAGATAATACTGTCCGGTAATGCCGGACGATAATAAAATGTATCACTTCTCATTATCACGTAAACCAACGAGTTCTTTATATCCCAACAACCTTTTTGCGATGTTGCTTTCTGTTGATTCGGCGAGGAATAGAACCATACTGTCCCATCTTCTTCAAACGTTATGCCGGAAAAGGCACCGTCGCAATCAGCACAAGGGGCTAATCCGATATAAGTACCGGGCAATTGTGACTTAAGCATAGTCTCTTCTTTTAATCTGCAAGAGGTCATGCACAGAATCAACAATAGAATATATAGTATTTTTGCCATTATTACAGTTACTTGATAAAGGTCACTTCATTAACATCTACCGTAAATCTATTAGTAATAGACATAATGTCTTCAAATCGTATCCCGACGCAATCAATCGGAGTCTTAAACTTAATATACGCCACTCCCTTCACATGCCCTTGTTCATATACACCGTTACTCAACCATTGCCCATTTCCTTTATCTACCATTACTTTCACACTCTTCAATGCATAATTACTCGTAACACTTGGATTAGTATCCACCATAATACCCTTTAGAGTCACAGAATTTGAGAATTTCATAGTCAAATAATTTTGCGCATTAGAAGTATACCATGAATTCTTCTTACGATCTCCATCATTCAATGTTGATAACTTATCTGGTCGTATATCTGATTCAAATGTTACAATATCATTAAATAATTCTCCTTCAATAGGTTCATTACTAGCTTCGATATTCTCGATTTGAATCGCAGTATCTACTTTTATAAAAAAAGTTCCACGCGATTTTGATACCCCCAAGTGTTCTTGTTGGTTTTCAATAACCAAGGTCAAAGCCAATACATAACCTGGTAATTCGTTTAATTTATCGATGTCCTTGAAACTAAATTTAATTGTAGTCTCTAATTCCCCGGCTTTCAATACTGCTGTTCCTAATATACAATTATCATCCGCCACTTTTGTATATTCTTCTACTGCTACCGGAAATTGGGTATTAGAAATCGTCGTCAACTTCAGTTTCAAATCTTCCTTGAAAGGTTTCGTTATTTTCACATTGAAAGAAAAATCATTGTCACCGACAAGTGTCACGTGCTCCAAATCGTAATTCGCTTTGACCGACATTAACGGAGTACTGTAATAACTGAAATAAACCAGATCCATAAACGGATTGATACCCAATTCTTCGCGCACGTCTTCCTCTATATATTGACTATCCATAGTCCAGGAAACATCTTGAGATACAACTTCTACCCCATCATCTCCGCAAGAAGTGACGAAAAGAAGACATCCTATACATAAAATACTTTTTATATATGTTATTATGTTATTCATATCTTTCATATATTATTATTAAAAACTACTTCTCTACGATTACTAAATCATCAGAAGGGAATTTTACATTCTCCACATATTCAATTTTTCCGGTAAATTCGACAGGTGTTGCACCTTCCGGAGCTACCAAATCTTTTGTTCCTGCTTCCTTAGTCAAAGGAAGATAAGCTCTCAAGTCCGGAGTGTCAGGAGATACAGGAGTATAAAGCATGTCATTGATTTCTGCTTCGGTCAATGCCTTACTCCAAAATCGCAATTCACGCAGATAATCATTTTTATATCCGTCATTACCAACTTGAATCCAGCTATCCTCTGTCATCCAAATTGCACCCGTAGGAAATACCTTATGTACTTTTCCATTGACATAAACGGTCACTGTTCTATCTTTATGCACATAGGAGATATGTAACCATTTATGCGGTTGTAACGAAACCTGAGTCCATGTATCATCTCCGTCACGTCCGTTCTTCACCTGAATTCCCTGGTTAGAGTTAATACGCGTGTAGAATTCACTACCCGCCCAATTGCTGATAAAGGCAGTTGTCAGATTGCTTCTGGATAAAGAAGAATACATAGCACTCATCTGAATAGTCCATTCCGGTTGTGTCCATACATTAGCTGGTTTATACCTAAAATAACCGGATACTAAAGCGACAGAAGTTACTAGTGGACGATTTAATAACAAAAGTACCGTGCGTTGCGAAGGTATCAACGTATATGCAGAAGCACTGGTTATCAACAAGGGTATAGCATATTTCTCAGTATTCGGGAATTGCTCTTCATCCAGTTTTCCCACTTTTACAAATGCCTGAGTGGCAAAATCTCCCTTAGCAACTTTAATGTCAATGCTTCCTGTCATCTCTTTCTGACCGCCATCAGACAGTTTAAAAGCAGAAGCCGGCAACGCGACATAGGAGGTCGCATTTTTCTTATTATATGTGTCGAGCACTGATTTGTCATACTCTACTTTAATCGTAACTTCTTGACCGGTAATATTGGCTAACCGGGGAGTTATCGCAATAGTACCACCTTCTGGTTCCAACACAAATGGCAACACTCCTTTATTATCAGGAGTTTCCATATATACTGCATTTGCAGAAGCTTCTCCTTCACCGTCAGCATAATCACAACTAGTCAACAACAAGCATGAAAGGCTTATCAAAGCAATCCAATATTTATTATATATATATTTCATCATCTTATTACACTTTTAATAGATTCATTATTCATTTACAGGTGGATTCATGACTGAAATAGCCGTGCGAATATTAATATAGGTATTATCTTCTTTTGCATCCTCATTTATATGATATACGCCAATACCGCCTAAATTTCCACCTTTAGAAACCACATATTCAGCATATGCTTTTGGAAATTCCTTTCTAGCACTGGCCCCTTTATTTTCAAAACTCTCGCAGAATACAATTTGATCCATTCTTATATCCAAACGATTCATAATCATATTAGTCCAACTATTAAATTCACTTGTATTCCCTGCATAAGACTGAACGACAAAACGGTCGAAATACTTTGCAGCACTCGGGTCCAGCCAATGAATAGAACCATTCAAATGGAATAACTTGTCGGGGCCTAACAATTCACGCATAGTTTTCATAAACAAGATTTCTTTTTCCTTATCGTAGTTTTGAGAACATGAAGTCAGATTTCCACAATGATTTCCCGGCTTGAAAGGAGAAGCGTACGATGGTTCATAATCATAATCGAATCCATCATAACCGTACTTAGTAATTGTGTCGACAATGGCTTGTGCATAGGCTACAATAGCTTCTTTATCATCTTTCGGCCAGTTTTCACGTCCCCATTTGATTTGGTCGCCAATATCCTCAATAATCCATCCTATTACAACTTTGGTACCTTTTGCCTGCACTTCACGAAGTTCTTTTATTTTATCTTCAGTCAGTGAATGCCAGTTTCCCCAAATAGAAACAACGTCCATACTATCAGGTATCAATGACAATTTCGGGTATTTACCATTTCCATCCGGTTGCCAGGCATTGAACCAACCAAAC
>ERZ832317.1555-NODE-1555-length-29149-cov-7.214408_pt1 | contig 29149 bp, 23 predicted proteins | sample MGYA00519695_ERZ832317 | MGnify/ENA primary metagenome ERZ832317 (study PRJEB31850, sample SAMEA3708726) | human gut metagenome | biome: human gut; feature: human-associated habitat; material: faeces | place: China | collected 2014 ...
ATATGAAATATAAATAATAATTAATTAAAAATATAAATAAAAATTATAAAATATAAAATTAAAATTAATTATTAATGTTTAATAAAAAATATAGATATAAAATAAAATTATAGTTTATAAAATATAATTTAGTTGTATTTAGGTTTATTATAATAAAAATGGTTCATGAGAATTATGAAATATAATAAAATAAATGGAAAGGTCTGAAATGAAAGTTTTTGTTAATGCTTATTTGGAGAATAATTTGGGAGATGATTTATTTTTTGATATTTTAAAAAATAGGTATAAAGGGAATAAGTTTTATATTATGTCTTCTTCTATGAAAAAAGAGGAAGATGTTGTTGTATATAAAAATAAGTTTATAAATAGAATAATACGAAGATTTGAATTAAAAAAATTTTTAACAAGTAAATGTGATGCAATTGTTTCTATTGGTGGAAGTATGTATATGGAACAAAAAAATGATAAAAATAGAAAATTCTTTTTAGGTAAGAAACCTTATTATATTTTAGGAAGTAATTTTGGACCATATCATTCAGATACATATTTTAATAATGCACATAAATTTTTTGAAGGTGCTAAAGATGTTTGCTTTAGGGATAAATATTCGTATGACCTATTTTCTGACATTTCAGTTGTAAGATATGCTCCTGACATTATTTTTAGCCTAGATGTAAAAGATTTAGAAAACATTAAAACTAATGAAAAAAGAGCTATTTTTTCATTAGTATCTTGTGAAAATAAAATAGATGCAAAATATGAAGCAAAATATCAAGATGCAATTATAAGCATGACAAAAAAATTAATAAATGATGGTTATAAAATTACATATATGTCATTTTGTAAGGCAGAAAATGACGAACTTGCTATTGAAAAAATTTTAGAAAAATTAGATGATAAAATAAAAAGTGATGTTGAAACTTATTATTATAGAGGAAATATAAGAGAGACACTAAATGTATTAAATAATGCAAATGTAATAGTAGGAACAAGATTTCATTCTATTATACTAGGCATGTTATTAAATAAAGCTGTTATTCCAATTATTTATAGTGATAAAACAAAACATGTATTAGAAGATTTAAAATTTATTGGTAAAACAGTTGATATAAGAGACTTGGACAGCGTTAATATAGAAGACCTTTTTACAGAAGAAAATATAAATTATAGGATAAATATAGAAAGAATAAAAAAAGAAGCGGAAGAGCAATTTAAAGAATTGGACAAGGTATTATATAAAGTAAAAAATTAAATTACTAAAATTTATAATAAATAAAGAAGGAGAAAAAATGAACAGAGAAAAGCTATTGATAAAAAACACAGCTATAGTTTCACTAGGAAAAATATGTACACAATTGATTACATTTTTCCTATTACCATTGTACACTGCTGTACTTTCAACAGAAGAGTATGGTGTAGTAGATTTATTAAATACTTTAGTTGGACTATTTTTACCAATAGTTACTTTGCAAATAGAACAAGGAGTATTTAGATATTTACTTGACTGCAGAGATAATGAAAAAGAACAAAAAACAATTATTAGTTCTACAGTATTTTTCTTAATAATTCAATCCATTATATATTTAGTTTGTTTTTTAATAGTTAGTCAATGGATACATAATGATTATAAATATTTTTTGGCAATAAACTTAATTGCTAACATTTTTTCAGCTGTATTATTACAAATTAGTAGGGGATTAGGTGATAATACCAGTTATGCAATAGGAAGTTTCTTATCTGGAGCTATTACTGTAATACTAAATGTTATTTTCATCGTAGTATTTAAAATGGGCGCTTATGGGATGTTAACAGCTACATTATTGGGAAATTTAATTTGTGCTTTATATATTATTATTCGTAAAAAGATATATAAATCAATATCAATAAAAGCAAATAATACAACTGTTTTAAAGAAGATATTAAAATATTCTATACATCTAGTTCCTAATATGATTTCTTGGTGGGTGGTTAATGCATCAGATAGAACTATTATAAGTTCAGTTTTAGGAATTGAAAAAAATGGTATATTTTCAGCAGGAAGCAAATTTTCAGTGGTAGTAACTACTTTATATAGTGTATTTAATTTAACATGGACTGAATCAGCATCTTTAAATATAGAGGCAGAAGATAAAGATAAATTTTTTAGTAAAATGTTTGACTTTAATTTAAGATTTTTTGGTTCTTTATGCCTTGGAATAATAGCATTTTTACCATTTGTTTTTGGATTATTGATAAACGAAAAGTTTGGAGAAGCATATTATCAAATTCCTATATTATTAATAGGTGCTATATTTAATGTAATAGTTAGTTTTTTAGGATCCATATATGTTGCTAAAAAAATAACAAAAGAAATAGCAAAAACTTCAATATTAGCAGCAGTTATAAATGTTGTGGTAAACATTTTAACTATTAAATGGTTAGGGCTATATGCTGCATCAATTTCAACAGTGGTAGCATATTTATCTATGGCGATATACCGTTTTATAGACTCAAGAAAGTATGTAAAAATATCATTAAATTATAAATTTTTAATCTCAATTTTAATAATGTTTGCAATTACAATAGTTGCATATTATGTAAGAAATATTATGATATGTGCTTTAATTGCTGTAGTAGTAGTAATTTACACAATTTTTATAAACAGAAAAAATGTAAAATTTGTTATGAATATGGTAAGAAAATTTATAAAGAAATAATAAAGAAGGTAAAAGATGGAAAAGCAAGAAAAAACATGGATGTATTTATTAAATATTGTTGCTTGTTTTGCAGTAATTATTTTACATTGCTGCACACCAGCATTTTTCTCTTATAAAGAGGGAATAAGATGGGACATAGCTAATGTGCTCCAACAAGTATTTAAATTTGCAGTTCCATGTTTTTTCATGATGAGTGGAGCTAATTTATTAGATTATTATAAAAGATATATCTACTTTAAGTTTAGGTGTATATTTAATACATCAGCCAATTTTAAATATGGCTATAAGCATATTTAAATTAGATATATATTCTAAAGTTTTATATTTTATAGTGCCTGTGCTTTTATATATTTTCTGTGCTTTAATAACTAAAATTATAAAAAAGATACCATATATAAGAGTAATTATGCCATAAAAATTAGGAGATGAATATGAAAAAATTAATTAGTATAGTATTGCCAATCTATAATGTAGAAAATTATATAGAAAAATGTATGGAAAGTGTTTTAAATCAAACTTATAAAAATATAGAAATTATTTTAGTTGATGATGGGTCACCAGATAACTGCCCTATAATTTGTGACCAATATGTAAAAGAGGATAACAGGGTTAAAGTTGTACATAAAGAAAATGGAGGACTTTCAGATGCTAGAAATGCTGGTATAAAAGTAGCAAATGGAGATTATATTACATTTATAGATTCCGATGATTATGTAGATAAAGATTATGTAGAATTTTTATATAATACTATAGAAGAAACAGATGCAGATATTGCAATTGGAGGACATAGAGTAATATATGACAGTGGAAAAATAATAGAGAAGGAAACACACGAAAATAGCGTTTTAGAACCCAAAAAGGTTTTAGAAAGAATTTTATATGATGATGGAATTGATTTATCCGCATGGGGAAAACTATATAAAAGATATTTATTTAATGATATTAAGTTTCCAAAAGGAAGATTATTTGAAGACTCTGCTACAACATATATGTTAGTAGATAAAGCAAATAAAATAGCTATAAATTCTATTAGCAAATACAATTATATAATAAGAAAAAATTCTATATCAAATGCTAAATTTTCACCTAAAAAAATGGATTTAATAACTTCAACAAGAGAAATGAGCGAATACGTAAAAAATAAATATCCAGACTTGAAAAATGCAGCAAATAGAAGACTTATGTATGCATATTTATCTACATTATCACAACTTGCTAAATGTAAAGAAAAGTACCCAAAAGAAGAAAAAGAAATGACGGATTATATCAAAACTCATGGGAATGAGATATTAAAGGATAAAAGAGTTCCTAAAAGAGATAAATTTGGAATTATTTCATTAAAATTTGGATTTGGATTTTATAAGTTTATATGGAGATTATATTTAAGGATTACAAAAAGATTTTAAGGATTAAAAAACACACCTTATTGATACAAAACCAGTGATAAAATTAAAAATGTGAAACAAGTATAAAGAAAAAAATAAAAAAAGTTTCACATTTTTAAAATTTTGTGTTATAATATAAATGTGAAATAAAATGAAATAAATTCAATAAAAAAGTTTCACATTTATAAGGAGGAAAATCATGGAAGAAAAAATTGAAATTATGAATCTTCTTCAAAGTAAACAAGTTTTTGAACATGAATTACAATCACTTTCATATGGATCAGTAGAAATAAGAGAAAACAATTCAAACAAATATATATATGTACATTATAGAGAAGACGGAGTAGCTTTAACTAAATATGTTGGAGAATACTCAGATGAATTATATAATTTAATATTAAATAACAGCATTAAAGCAAAACAATTAAAAAAACAAATAAAAGAAATAACAAAAAAATTAAAGCAATTTAATTATATAGAAGAAGAGCTTTCTGAAAAAGTAGAACAAAATATAGACTTTGCTAAAAGACATTTAGTAGATACAATTTATAAACAAGCTATATTAGAAGGTGTTGCAACCACATTTGCAGATACAGAAAGTATTATTGAAGGTGGAAAAGTAAATAATATGACATCTGAAGATATAATTAAAATAGTAAATTTAAAACATGCTTGGGAATTCATATTAAATAAAAATGTTATTTTAAGTGATACAAATTTTGCTTTATTATGCGAAATAAACAAAATGGTAGAAGAAGGATTTTATTATACAGCAGGTAAAGTAAGAAATACGCCAGTAACAATAGGTGGAACAACATGGAAACCAGATTTGCCTATTGAAAGTGTAATAAGAGAAGAATTAGAAGAAATTCTTAGTAAGGAACTGAATGATATAGACAAAGCAATCGAACTTTTATTATACACAATGAAAAAACAAGTTTTTATAGATGGAAATAAAAGGACAGCAGTAATTTATAGTAATCATTATTTGATTTCAAAAGGAAAAGGAATAATAGCAATTCCAGCAGAGTTAACAGAAGAATTTAAGGATTTACTTATTCCTTATTATGAAGGAAGAGATGAAAAAGAGATAAAGAAGTTTATTAAAGAGCAATGTTACATGAGAATATAGAATAGTATGTTATTTATAAATTTAATAATAAAAAATAAATTATATTTAATAAAAAATAAATATAATTTATTTGATGCTTATATTAATTTTATAATAACACTTAAAATAATTGAAAAAAATATTTCATTAATATATAATTATAGTATATTGAAGAGAAAAATATTAGAAAATGTACTAAAGATGTGTAAGGAGTTATTTTATGAAGAAATATGGTGTTTTAGCAATTATAATAATTGCAATAATTATAATTAATCTGTTAATTAACAGCGTAGTTTTGCTTGCAAATTCAGAAGAAGATACAATTGAAATTTATATTACAGGAACACAAAATTATGATTATGCATATGAAATGCTGGAACTCATAAACAAGGAAAGAGAAAAAATTGGATTAAGTACATTAAAAATGGACGAAAGCCTTCTTACATCATCAATGGAAAGAGCAGCAGAAATCGCTTTATATTTATCTCATACAAGACCAAATGGAAACCAATATACTAGTATTAATTCAAAAGTAAGTGGTGAAAATTTTACAGCAGGGAACGAAACAGCAAGTGAAGCAATGGAAAGTTTTATGGCATCTCCTACACATAAAGCAAATATATTAACTGAAACATTTTCATCTGTAGGAATTGGGCATATAGTGATAGAAGGTATAAATTATTGGGTTCAGTTTTTTAGTCCATATACAGCTTTAGAGCCTGTTCAAAAACCAACAGGAACTAATGAAAAAACATATCATATTAGTTTATTAAAAAGTAATTTAGATTTAAGAATGAAAGATGCAAATACTACAATTACATTAAATATTGGGGAAAAAAGTAGCAAATCTATATATAATTATAATACATGGATTAATGCATTAATAGAGAATTATAATGCAAAATGGACAAGCTCTAATAGAGGTGTTGCAGTTGTAGATAAAAATGGAAATGTAACTGCAGTAAATTCAGGAAGTGCAACAATAACAGCTAAAATAGAAAATCAAACTGTTTCATATAATGTATATGTGCCATATGAACAACTGGCTAAAGTTGAAATATTTAACACAAAGGCGGCAATTAATATAGCAAATAACACAACTAACATAACATCATGGGATAGAGAGAGTAAAGATGCTGTAACTACTATAATAGATAATAAACATAATTTAAACTTTATATATACAAATAGTAATTACGTGTATATACAAAGATTAAATGAAAATATGGGAGTAAGAGATACTTTAAAAATTCAAAAGCGTTATCCTATTTATGGAGATACAATAGTAGATGATGATGGAAATTATTACATTGCATGGGGACAAAATGATACAAGTCCTGAAAGTACAGGAAAAATTACATTTGTTATTTCTAAATATAGTAATTCGGGAAGCTATATAAGTTCTTATGAAAAAACAGATAGCCCAAAACCAGTAGAAAAACCACCAGCAACAGGAGAACAAGAAGAAATAAGAAAAGAAGAACCTACCAAAACAATATTTGCAAATGGTACATGTAATTTAGATATTAATTCAAAAGGAATTATAGCATATAATTATGCAAAAGAAACAAAAGCAGGACTTCAGTGTAATAGTAGTGGATATATAGATTCAAATACAATGAAAGAAGCTAAAGATTATAAAGTTTATCCATATGCAGCACATTCATGGGCTACTGACGTAATAGCTTTATCAAATGGAGATTTTGCATTTTTACAACAAACAGATATGCAAAAAAGGTCATATGATGTAAGTTTAATTACTCAAAATGTTGATAAAAAGTATACAGAATATAATAGGCAAATGTTTCATTTTAGAGAAGGACTGGCAAAACAAGCAGGTTATTACTATACTTTTTCAAATTATGGTAGTATAGAAGACCTAAAAACTGGCGTAGCTTTAATTGCAAGCTCAGAAAAAACGCTATCTTTATCACCAGCAGGCAGTACTGAAAATGAATCTAGAAACGTATTTATGCAAATATTAAAAAGAGATTATCTTACAGGACATGTTGGAGAAAAGCTCACAGCAGATAGCTTTATGACAGTGGGAGAAAGAAAATCCACAGGAACACAAAAAGCATCTAATGGAGATGAAAAGTACTTTTTAGCAAAAGGAACAACAGATTATGGTGTAAAATGGCTAACTAATTATTCAGGGGATTATACTGTAAAAAATGTAAAATCTGTCGAAACAAATATTGATAGAATAGCAATTTTCTATACAGTATCTAAAAAAGGAAAGCCTATAGCAGAATCGGACAAAGTTTATTATATGGTAATAGATAACGAAGGAGATATTGTTCAAGAACCTTTATTATTAGAACAAGGGATGTTACCTGGATACTCAAAACCTGTATATTATGCTGGATATGTGTATTTTACAAATTCAAATGGTACAAATAATTTAAAAACATACAAAATAAGGATGGAAGATACTCAAGATAAAACTTTAATAACAGTTGAGGATAAAGAAAAAATTGTAAATGGCAGAGATAAATTTAATATTAATGCAACAGTTAATAATAATGCTGTTTTAGAATATAGAACTACAAATTCTGCCATTATAGATGTAGCAAGTGATGGTACAGTAACACCAAAAAGTGAAGGGGAAGCAGAGATTATAATTTCTGCTAAAAACCTTCCAAGAGTACCAGAAGTAAGAGTAAAAATAATAGTAGATAATGAAGTAAGAACTATAAGTTTAGATAATACAGTCCTAAATTTAGAAAATGGTGCAAGTGGGGAATATTTAGAAGCAACAGTAGTTCCAAGTGGAATTGTTACAGATGTAATTTGGACAACTAGTAATGAAAGTGTCGCAACAATATCTAATACAGCTAACGACAATATAGTAAGAATAGTGCCAAAAAATTCAGGTACATGCACAATAACAGCCTATACAAGGGAATTTCCAAACATAAAAGCTACTTGCAATGTAAAAGTTACTACAAGAGTAAAAGAAATTGACATTAAAGATTCAAGGGTAACAATTGAAAGTGGAGATAAATATCAATTGAGTTGGGCAGTAACACCAAAAGATGCTACTAACACAAATGTAGTGTGGAGTAGTAGCAATACAAATGTAGTTACAGTCGACCAAAAAGGACTAATAACAGGCGTTAATGATGGAACAGCTAAGATTATTGCAAGAAGTCAGGACAATTATGTATTAGCAGATATATGTGATGTAATTGTAGATACAGATGTAAAAGTTAAAAGTTTAGATGTAAGTCCATCGTCTATAGAGTTTTCTAGTTTAACGGAAAAGAAGTTAGATGTAAAGATATTACCAGAAAATGCAAGTAATAAAAAATTAGAATTTAGTTCAGATAATACAAGAGTGGCAACAGTTAACGATAATGGAATAGTAGAAGCAAAAGGTAGTGGAAGCACAAAAATTACAATAAAAACAACAGATGGAAGTAACATTTCTAAAACTATTAATGTAAAAGTTAATATAAAATGTACATCTATTGTTACTTCTAAAGAAAAAATAGAAATAAGTGGTAAAAATCCAACTTATTTATATGCATATGCAATGCCAACTTCGGCATCAAATACAAAATTAAACTATAATATAAAAGATATTTCTATTGCAACTATAGACCAAACCGGTTATATAAATCCTTTAAAAAATGGGAATACAACAATAATTATAAAAACAACAGATGGAACCAATATAATTAAAGAAGTATCACTAACTATAACAGGAATTGACGATGGCGACAGTGGAGAACAAGGAGGAGACAATCCTGGAGGTGGAGATGATGGCAATGAGGATGATGAAAATAAAGAATTACCATTTATAGATGTAAAAAAAGGAGATTGGTATTATAATGCAGTAGAGTATACATATAAAAATGGAATAATATCAGGAGCAACAGACACAGAGTTTAGACCAACCAAGAATATAACAAGAGGAATGATAGTAACAATACTTTGGAGGATGGAAAGCAAGCCAAAAGTAACAGGAATAGAAGATTTTCCAGATGTAACAGGACAATATTACTATGATGCAGTAAGATGGGCAGCAAAGGATAAAATAGTAAGTGGATATAATAGCGGAAAATTCGGACCAAATGATAATATAACAAGAGAGCAATTAGCGACAATACTATGTAATTATGCAAAATATAAAAACCAAAATGTAAATTTATCGACAGATACAAGTAAGTATAAAGACTGGTATAAAATAACGGGATATGCAAGACCTGCAATGGATTGGGCAGTGGCAACAGGAGTAATAACAGGAAAAGAAAACGAAACTAAAGTAGACCCACAAGGAACAGCAACAAGAGCAGAGGCAGCATGCATGATATATAATTATTGTACAAAGATTAGATAATTATAAAAATATAATAAAGGTAAAAAATATTATAAATAATAAAAAATGTAGACATAAAAATAATTAATAAGTTAAGGAAAAAGGAATGATAAAGATGAAAAAGTATAAATTTTTAGCGATTTTATTAATTGTGATTATTGGATTTACTTTAATTTTAGGTAATATGAAATCTTTAGCAGTTTCAGATATGACTGTAGAAGGAAAAATAGGAGAAGCGGTAACAACTAATGATGATGTACAAAAAAACATTAATGCTCCAGATTGCTACTATGAAAAAAGTAAGAGTATGGAAAATGAAAAAGAAAAACAAACAAAAACAAATATTAGTTTATATTCAACAAATACTGAAAAAGATTATAGCTATGAAGTTTTAAATGACGGAACAATAAGTATTACAGGATATAATGGAGGATATACATATGGATTAGAAATTCCGTCTACAATAGATGGAAAAAAAGTATCAGAAATTGGCTATCAGGCATTCTATTATGCAGATATTGCAGGACCTGTAACAATTCCAAATACAGTAAAAACTATAGGGTCAAAGGCTTTCTATTACTGTGATAAAATAAGTTCTGTAAAAATAGGAAGTGGAGTTACTTATATAGATCCATCAGCATTTATATTAACAAGTAATAATTCTGAATATAAAGTAGAATCTACTAACAAAAATTATACATCAATAGATGGTGTTGTATTTAGTAAAGACAAAAAACAAATTTGTTTTTATCCACAAAATAAAAGTAGCAATAGTTACACTATTCCATCTTATGTAGAAATTGTTGGAAAATATTGTTTTGCAGAATGTTCAACATTAAAAAATATTTCTATACCAAATTCAATAAAAAGATTAGAATATGCAGCTTTTGCTGAATGTATTGGATTAACAGAAATTACATTAAGTACTAATTTGGAAGTAATAGGAGATTATGCATTTAATTATTTAAATATAGAGAATATAACTATTCCATCAAAAGTAAAAGAAATAGGAGCAACAGCATTTGTAAATGCTAGAAAATTAAAAAATATAAATGTAGATGCAAATAACAATTATTATTCTTCTATAAATGGAATTTTATTTAATAAAGATAAAACAACTTTATTAATATATCCCGCAGGTAAAACAGAAACAAAGTATCAAATTCCAAACACCACTAAAATAGTAAATGAAAACGCATTTCTAGACGTACCAATAGTAAGTATAATAATTCCAAAATCTGTTGAGGAATTAGGAGATTGGTGTTTTGCAAGAACTAATATAACTACAATAACAATTCCAGATACAGTAAAGAAAATAGGATATGGTATTTGTACAGAATGTACAGAATTAAGAAGTGCAATAGTAAATTCATCTGTAAATCTTCCATATGAGATGTTTTATAACTGTACAAATTTATCTAAAGTGACTCTAAATAATAACATAGAAGAATTAGATTCTAGAGTTTTTATGAATTGTACATCATTAAAAGAAATAACGTTACCATCTAATTTAAAGAAGATTATATATAGTTTTATAGGATGTACGAATTTAAAAAATGTAGTTATTCCATCTGGAGTAACGTATATTAATAAAGGGTCTTTCCCAGACACAACTAATATTGATATTTCTAAAACAAAACTAATTAAACTAGAAACTGGTGATTATGCTGTAGCTTATGACATTTATGTAAAAGGAAAACAAAATTATGACTATGCTTATAAAGTATTAGAAATTGTCAATCAAGAAAGACAAAAAGTTGGTGCAAAACCACTAAAAATGGATGAGAGTTTACTTAATTCAGCAATGGAAAGGGCAGCAGAAACTTCAATGTACTTTGACCATACTAGACCAAATAGTACGGATTGCTATAGTATTAATGAAAAAATGAATGGAGAAAATATTGCAGCAGGAACTTCTACTCCAGAAGCGGCAATGCAACTTTGGATGAGTTCTTCAGGACATAAAGCTAATATATTAAGAACTAGTTTTAATTCTATTGGAATTGGATATATACAAGTAGATGGGATAAGCTATTGGGTTCAATGTTTTGGAACAGGTAATGCAGAAGAACCAAAAAATAAACCGTCTGGAACTTTTACAAAAACATATAAAATTCAAACTGTAGAAGATTATATTTCACTTAGATTTTCTAATAATTCTAATGTAAATTTAAAAATAGGGGAAAGAGCAAGTAAAGAATTAGAAAATTATAATACTTGGGTTTATTCAAATATAGAGGGAAATAGTGCGAAATGGACAAGCTCTGATACAAAAGTTGCAAATGTAGATAATTATGGCAATGTATCTGCTGTAGGCATTGGAAATTCAACTATTACTGCACAAATAGGTAGCAAATCAATTTCATATAATGTTAATGTATTATTACCATTTATAGATGTAAAAAAAGGAGATTGGTATTATAATGCAGTAGAGTATACATATAAAAATGGAATAATAATGGGAGCAACAGACACAGAATTTAGACCAACCAAAAATATAACAAGAGGAATGATAGTAACAATACTTTGGAGGATGGAAGGTAAGCCAAAAGTAACAGGAATAGAAGATTTCCAAGATGTAACAGGACAATATTATTATAATGCAGTAAGATGGGCAGCAAAGAATAAAATAGTAAGTGGATATAATAACGGAAAATTCGGACCAAATGATAATATAACAAGGGAGCAACTAGCAACAATACTATGTAATTATGCAAAATATAAAGGAAAAAATGTAAATAAAACAGTAGATACAAGTAAATATAAAGATTGGTACAAAGTAACAGGATATGCAAGACCTGCAATGAGCTGGGCAGTATCAACAGGAGTAATAACAGGAAAATACAATGGAACAAAAGTAGACCCACAAGGAACAGCATCAAGAGCAGAGGCAGCAGGAATGATATATAATTATTGTACAAAGATAAAATAGTAAAATTAAAGTTACCTAATTATAAAATAAGTTTATATAAAAAATAAACTGAATAATTTTAGATATAGTTGTAAATAATTAACAAATAAGTTACATAGGTAATTTTAAAATTTAATACTTGTAATTCTATTTTATAATTGATAAAATGTATTTACTAATAATTTATAGGAAAGGAAATATATTATGAAATATGATTATTTAATAGTAGGAAGCGGACTTTTTGGTTCTATATTTGCATATGAAGCTAACAAAGTTGGAAAAAAATGTTTAGTAATAGAAAAACGTTCACATATAGGTGGAAATATTTACACAGAAAATGTAGAAGGTATACAAGTACATAAATATGGAGCACATATATTTCATACAAGTAATAAAGAAGTTTGGCAATATATTAATCAATTTGCAGAGTTTAATAGATATACAAATTCACCAGTTGCACGTTATAAAGACGAGCTATATAATATGCCATTTAATATGAATACATTTAATAAATTATGGGGAGTTATAACACCAGAAGAGGCAAAGAAAAAAATAGAAGAAGAAAAGAAAGAAGCTGGAATAACAGAACCTAAAAATTTAGAAGAGCAGGCTATTAGTTTAGTTGGAAAAACTATTTATGAAAAGCTAGTAAAGGGTTATACAGAAAAGCAGTGGGGAAAAAGAGCTACAGAACTTCCAAGCTTTATAATAAAAAGATTACCTGTAAGATTTATATATGATAATAATTATTTTAATGATAAGTATCAAGGTATTCCTATAGGGGGATATACTCGGAATTATAGAGAAAATGTTAGATGGAATAGAAGTAAGACTAAATTATGATTTTTTTGAGCATAGAGAAGAACTAGAAAATATAGCAAGTAAGATTATATTTACAGGTCCTATAGACAAGTTTTATAATTATAAATTTGGAGAACTAGAATATAGAAGTTTAAGATTTGAGACAGAAATACTAGATAAAGAAAATTATCAGGGAAATGCAGTTGTAAATTATACAGAATATGAAGTACCATATACAAGAATAATAGAGCATAAGCATTTTGAATATGATGTAGATACTACAAAAACTGTTGTAACAAAGGAATATCCAGATAAGTGGGTACAAGGAAAAGAACCTTATTATACAATAAACGATGAAAGAAATAACAATTTATATCAAAAATATTCAGAACTTGCTAAAAGTGATAAAAATGTTATTTTTGGTGGAAGGCTAGGACAATATAAATATTTTGATATGGATAAAGTCATTGCAGAAGCATTAAATTGTGTTAAAGCAGAATTATAAAGAGGGGTTTATATATTGACAAAATTAAAGGAATTTTATAATAAAAGTTCATTAATAGGAAAAAGTTTTTTTATATATAGTTTGATATTTATAGTATGTGCGCTATTATCAGCACCGTTTGACTTATTCTCGAAAATATCGCTATACTTATTTAATATTTGGACAATATTTTTTATAATATATGCTATATATAAAATAGGGAAAATAGCAAATGTTAAATTTAATAAAAATTATATTTTAATAATGGGAATTGCAATTATACTAATGAGTATAGTATATATTGTAATAATTAATTGTAGAGAATATGTATACACATGGGATAACAGCACTTATTATCGAAATCAACTAAATCTTATACCTCACTTTGAGGAAAGCTTTGGGCGAGGAATAAAAGAAATTATCAGAACCATAATATACGAAGATTATAATTACTTTTTGTTGTCTTTTACAATTGGAATATATTCATTAACTAATATGACACCAGAGGCTTTTAATATAATTTCATATTTTGTGGGTATGGTGCCAACAGTAATTTTATTTTTTATGATAATAAAAAAAGTTATTGATAATTTAAATATAAAAAATAAGTTATTGATATTCGGACTATCAGCTTTGTTTTTAATTAGCTTTTGGCCTTTACATGGAGCGTGTTTATCTGGACAACCAGATATAATAGGAATGATATTTATATGCTTTATAATTTTACTAACAATGGATTATGACTTTTCATATGTGGATTGGAAAAGATGGATTTATATACTGGGAAGTACATTTGGTTTGGTAATTACAAGAAGATGGTATATGTTTTTTGTGCTAGGCTATTTTATATCATATGCAACTACTTTATTAATTAGAGTTTTAATTAGTAAAGATAAAGAAAAAATAAAAAATACAATATTTAATGGTTTAAAATTTGCTTTAGTAGTTGGTGGAGGAATTTTATTATTATCTTCTCCAATAATAATAAAAACTTTAAAAAATAATTACCAGACGAGTTATACAGCATGGAACTTGGGTGGTCTTGGAACAGAGATTATACAACAGTTTCAAAGATTAGGTTTAATATACTTTATTATTATAACTATAGGTTTAATTTACGGAATTATAAATAAAAAATTAAGATATTATACAATAATGTTAATAGGTACATGGATTATTTCTATTGTAGCATTTACAAGAATTCAAAATATGGGACCACATCAAATGTTAATATTAGTTCCAACATATATTCTATTTTTTATATTTGGATTGATTGCTATTTTAAATTTTAAAGAAAAAACATCTATAAATATAGGCTTTGCTGTTTTATTAGGAATAATAATTTTAGCAAATTTAGTGGGTGGCATATTTCATAATAAATATTTTTATAATAATTTGTTTTTTACAAATATGGTTATAGACTCAGAAAAAAGGGAAGATTATGCTCAAATAGGAAATATGGTTAAATTTGTAAAAGATAATTGTAACGAAAAAAATAAAATATATTTAAATGCAGCAACTGGAGATTATAGTAGCCATATGATTACAAATTATAATTTGCCAGAAGATAGATATATTTATAATTATTTACCATATAGTTTTGCAATTGATTCAACAAATGGTTTTCCAGAAGATGCTTTAGGATGTAAATATTTTTGGATTGCAAATAAAGTTTTAGATGATACAGGAGCCAAAAAAGGACATATAATTCCAAATATAAATTATGCAATTACAGAAGATCCTATTATAAGTCCAAAATTTAAGATGATTAGAGAATTTAAAATGACAGAAGAAATAACTTTTTACACATATGAAAGAATAGAAAAATTTGATGAAGAAGAAAGACAAGAGTGGCTTAAATTATTTGAAGAACAAAGTAATATATATCCAGAATTATTTGAGAAGAGAATATCAAATTTTCAAATTGATTATTAAAGACAATAATGAAATATATAAATTATTCTTAAATATGTATCATTAGATATAATAAAACAATTAATTATACTATAGAGAATAAAAATAAGTATCACTACAATTTGTACTTAAATATACATTAAATGGAGGATCAAATGAAGAAAAATTTACTAAGAGCATTATTTCTTAGCTTATTAATAACAATTTTTGTGCTAATATTTAATTTTTCTTCCCAAAATGGAGAAGAGTCCGGCTCTTTAAGTAAAATGGTTACAGAAAAAATAGTAAATACATTACCATATATAAAAGACTTAGATTTTGATGATAAAGAAAAAATAATAGAAAATGGGGAAATTATTGTAAGAAAGTTGGCGCATTTATCTATTTATACTTTAGTAGGAATATTTGCAATGGCATTTATGTGCACTTTTAATACAAAGTTGTTATATAAATTTGGAATAAGTTTTTTAGTGGGATTAATATATGCAATAACAGACGAATATCACCAAAGTTTCGTAGCAGGAAGAGGGCCAGCCATAACAGATGTATGTATTGATACTGCTGGAGTTTGCATAGGAATAGTTATTGTATTAATAATAATTTCAATATATAAAAAATTACGTATTAGAAAAATGTCGCAAAAAAATTAAAGTATGTTATAATTAATTTAAATTATAATCAAAACTTTTAACTATTAAGCACCAAAGTATAAAATCATAATTTAATAAAGTAATTGTGATATTAAAAACATAGCAAAAAGGAGAGAATATGAGAAGTAGTAGTGAGAAAAAGTTAATTATATTAACTGTAATTGTAGTTGTAATTATTATATCTATTGCTGCATTTATTGCATATGCATTTTTAAGCAATGGAAATAATTCATCAGAAAATAACATGAATTTTCAATTGTACAATGAGTCAAATTCAAAACCAACTGTTAATACAGAAAATAATATAGGACAAAATACAGTAGTACCAGTCGAAAATGCAAATAATGAACAAACTCAAACTCAAGGTAGCAGTACAACAGATACAAATACCTATTATTATAAACAACTAAGTAATACTGCTAAAAAAATCTATGATGGATTAAAAAAACATAAAGATGATATGAAAACAGGAACATATGTAATAGATTTTGGTACAGAATTTAATAGCATTTTAAATGGAGCCGACGGAGAAGAAATTTTAAATCAAGAATATCAGTCAGCTTGGAATGCTTTTTCATATGATAATGTTGATCTGTATTATTTAGATATAAATAAAGTAAGTATGGTAATGGAAGCGAGAACAGAAGGAGCTACAACAACTTACTATGTAAAAATAGGACCAGGAGATTATAGTAGTTATTTATCTAGTACCTTTGCCAATAAAAAAGAAATAGAAGATGCGGATGTATATATAAAAGACATAAGAAATCAAGTAATGTCAATATTAGGCCCATATAATAATGCGATGAAAATAAAGGTTGTTAACGAATGGATGATAGATAATTTATCTTATGAAAATATAGAGGGAAATAACAATAAATATAATCTTTATGGAGCGATAGTAGAAACTAAAGTAGTATGTGAAGGCTATGCCAGAATGTTTAAATACATTATGGATGGATTAAATATACCTTGTATATTAGTTTCTGGAACAGCTACAAATTCAGAAGGAGAAACAGAATTACATGCATGGAATTATGTAGAATTAAATGGACAATGGTATGCTGTAGATGTTACATGGAATGACCCTGTGGTAATAGGAGAAGGAGAGTTAACAGAAAGTCAGAAATCAAAATATTTATTAAAAGGAAAAAGTTTTTTAGATAATCATAAAGAAGATGGAATGATATCTGAAAATAGTATGAAATTTATTTATCCAAAGCTAAATAGTGCCGATTACATTTTTTAGAAAAATTATTATATAAAATTAAGATTAAATTATATAAAATATATTTTTAATTTTATAGTACTTTAAAATATATATCTATAATATTATAAATATTGTAAAAATTATAGATAGTATAAAAATTATAGAATATTATAAATATATTTGAAAGATATTAAAAAAATAGTCTAATAATAAAGTAGAAATACATAAGAATACTTTATATTAGACTATTTTTTTATTTTATTGTTGTAACAACATAGGACCAATATTAGTTACAGTTCCAGCTCCTAAAGTAAGAACTATATCATTTGGCATTGCACGTTCTTTTATATATTTAACTATATCATCAAATCTAGGAATATATATAGCTTTTCTTCCGAGCTTTTCAATTTCTTTAACTAAATCTTCAGCAGAAATATTGTAAATATTATCTTCTCTAGCTGCATATATATCTGTTATTATGATATTATCAAAACCAAGTAGGGCACGAGCAAAGTCTTTTAATAAGTTTTTAGTTCTACTATATGTATGTGGTTGAAAAACTACCCAAGATTGCCTATAAGTTTTTTGTTTAAGAGCATTTGCAGTAGCAGCTATTTCTGTTGGATGATGACCATAATCATCATATATGTTTGTGCCTCTATAAGTTCCGACATATTCAAACCTTCTATGAGCACCAGTATATTTTAATAAAGCATCTTTTATTTGTTCTCTTTCTAAACCATAGTAATTGCATACAGCAATACATGATAGGGCATTTAAAACATTATGCAATCCTGGAATAGAAAGCTTAACAGTAGCCCAGAAAAAGTTATTATGGTATACATCAAAAGAAGAAAAACCATTTTTGTCAAAATGAATATTTCTTGCAATATAATTAGCATGGTCATTTTCTATACCATAGGTAATAGTTTTAGCTGCACATTCCTTTGCTACTTCTTTACAACGAGCATCATCAGCATTTACAACAAGTAAACCATCAGAAGGAAGTAATTTAACATATTTTTTAAAAGAAGCTACTATATTATCTATATTTTTAAAATAATCCAAATGGTCATTATCTATATTTAAAATAATTTCTGTTTTAGGGAATAACTTTAAATAACTTTCTACATATTCACAAGCTTCAATTATAAAATATTCACTTGAACCAACTCTATAATTTCCGTCAATTTGTTTTAAATATGCACCTACTTGAATAGATGGGTCTTTGTGAGCTTCTAAAAAACACACTGAAATCATAGAAGTTGTAGTAGTTTTACCATGAGTTCCAGAAACACAAATGCTGTTAGCAAATGCTTTTGTTATTTTTCCTAAAAAAGTACCTCTAGTAATAATAGGAATATTTAAATTTTTAGCTTTAACAAGCTCTGGGTCATCATCTTTTACTGCTGCACTATAAACAACTACATCTGCTTTAGCAACATTATCTAAATCATGCCCAATTATAACAGGAATACCTTGAGCTACTAACTTATCTGTTATCTCAGATTTGGTAGTGTCAGAACCTGTAACAGTAAGCCCCCAATGTTTTAAAATTTCAGCGATTCCACTCATACTAATTCCGCCAATACCAATCATATGTATGCGATTGTAATTCCTTAATTCATCTATATTTGCCATAAATAAATTGCACCCCTCCAAAATTTAACATAACTTGCGTGAATATTATATACTTAATTTATATATAATTCAATGCTTTTGTAAACTTTTTTATATATATTATGTAACAGATTAAAATAAGTTAAACTTAAAATTTGTATACACAAATTTTAAGACCTTGCCTCACTGCAAAATACTACTTTTATTGTTTTTAAAGTTTAAAATTATTAATTGTACTTATAATTTAATTGAAAAAATATAAACAGCATAATATAATAAAAAATAAATAAATTTTGTAAAAATAAGAAGGAAAAAACAAATTTTTGACGAATAATATAGATAGTACATAAGATAAACATGTACTAAAATTTAAAACAATTAGAAAGAGGTGCTCAAATGCAAATTACAGATGTACGTTTAAGAAAAGTAAATTCAGAGAACAGAATGAAAGCTGTTGCTTCTGTAACATTTGATAACGAATTTGTTATTCATGACATTAAAGTTATCGAAAGCCAAAATGGATTATTTATAGCTATGCCAAGTAGAAAAACTCCAAATGGAGAATATAGAGACATAGCACATCCAATCAATGCTGAGACAAGAGAGAAAATTCAAAAAGCTATATTAGATGCTTATGAAGCTCCTGAAACTGAAGGAAATTCAGAATCAGCAGAATAATTTTTATAGATTTTTTAAAGTCAAAAAGGAGGTTTCTATTTTAGAATACCTTCTTTTTTATGCAAGTTTAGTAAAAGTTATAGTTAAGTTTTATTAAAAATATAATCGAGATTAATAAAGGCTATAGTTAAATTTAATAAAATATAATCGAGATTAACAAAGCTATAGTTAAATTTAATAAAGTATAATCAAGTTTAATAAAGGCTATGATTAATTTTAATAAAAATTATAGTTAAAATATTATATAATATTCAGTTAAAACAGATTGGGAAAAAATGGACTGTTTGAATTTCTAAATATGCCGAAAAGTATTGACATAACCTATTTTTGTGATATAATAAATAAGCTAATTATTTTGAAAGGATTGAAAGAAATGAGTGTAAAAGTAGAAAAGACAGAAAACAAAAATGAAGTTAAATTAAGTTTTGAAATAGAAGCTGCAAAGTTTGAAGAAGCTATGAAGAAAGTGTATGTAAAAACTGCTAAATATTTTACTATACCAGGTTTTAGAAAAGGTAAAGCTCCAATGGCTATAGTTGAAAGAACATATGGTTCAAGCATTTTTTACGAGGATACTTTTAATGAGTTAGTTCCAGAAATATATGATGAGGCTATTAAGGAAAATAAAATAGAAGCTGTTAGTACACCTCAAATTGATATTAGTCAAATGGAAAAAGGTAAAGATTTAAAATTTACAGCTATTGTTCAAATTAAACCAGAAGTTAAACTTGGAAAATATAAAGGTATAGAATTAAAGAAAATAGAGTATACTGTATCTGACAAAGATATTGAACATGAGTTAGGACATATGGCAGAACATAATGCAAGATTAGTTAATGTAGAAGATAGGCCAGTAGAAAAGGGTGATATTACTATAATTGATTTTGCAGGTTCAATAGATGGAGTTGCTTTTAATGGTGGAACAGCAGAAAACCAAGAATTAGAAATTGGAAGTAATAAATTTATACCAGGATTTGAAGACCAAGTTATAGGAATGAAAATAGATGAAGAAAAAGATATAAAAGTAACTTTCCCAGAAGATTATTTTTCTAAAGATTTAGCTGGAAAGGAAGCTACATTTAAAGTAAAATTACATGAAATTAAGAAAAAAGAATTACCAAAAATAGATGATGATTTTGCAAAAGATGTTAGCGAATTTGATACATTAGCAGATTTAAAAGCAGATATTAAGTCAAAAATGGAAAAAGAAAATGAGGAAAGAGCTAAATATGAGTCAGAGGAAGCTGCTATAGAAGCAGTTTGCAAAGATGTAGAAGTAGAAATTCCATCTGGAATGATTGAAACAGAAATAGACAACATGGTAAAAGATGTAGAGAATAAACTTTCTTATCAAGGTTTAACTTTAGACCAATATTTAAAATTAACAAATAAAACAAATGAAAGTTTAAGAAAAGAATTTGATGAGCAAGCTAATAAAGCTGTAAAATCTAGATTAGTATTAGAAGCAATTATTAAGGCTGAAGATATTAAACCAGAAGACAAAGAAGTAGAAGAAAAAGTAAAAGAAATGGCTAAAAATTATGGCAGAAGTGAAGAAGAACTATTAAAAAATGAAGGATTTAAGAGTTATATAGTAGACAATATGAAATATGAAAAAGCAATTGCATTTATTTTAGATAATGCAAAAATGAAGAAATAGTTGAAATAAAAGTTAGGGGTAATTTTAATATTTTAAGTATTAGTAAAAACCACTAACTTTTTTATATAATATTTTAAAATTAATGTTTGACTATATTAATTTAATGGTATAATATATACAAAATAAAATTACAATAACCTTTTGTAAAAAAATTAATATAATTAATAGGAGGATAAATATGTTAGAAAGAAATAGTTTAGTACCATATGTAATTGAACAATCAGCAAAAGGAGAGAGATCATACGATATTTTCTCTAGACTTTTAAAAGATAGAATAATATTTTTAGGTGAGGAAGTTAATGCAACTACAGCAAGTTTAGTAATTGCACAATTGTTATTTTTAGAGTCAGAAGACCCAGATAAAGAAATAAGTTTATATTTAAATACACCAGGTGGTTCTATAACAGATGGAATGGGAATAGTAGATACAATGAATTACATAAAATGTCCAGTTTCTACAATCTGTATAGGAATGGCAGCTAGTATGGGTTCTGTATTGCTAGCTTGTGGAGAAAAAGGTAAAAGATTTGCAACACCAAATTCAGAAATATTAATACATCAACCATTAATAGCTGGAGGAGGACTTTCTGGTCAAACTACAGAAATAAAAATACATGCAGACCATATGGTTAAGACAAGAGAAAAGTTAAATAAAATACTAAGTGAAAAAACAGGTCAACCATTAGAAGTAATTAATAGAGATACAGAAAGAGACCACTATATGACAGCAGAAGAAGCATTAAAATATGGACTTATAGATGGAATTATGGAAAAAAGAAAATAGAAAAATAAAATAAAGAAAAAATAAATTAAAAGTTTATGAGTTAAACTTAAGAAAAATCATATATAAAATTTAAACATAAATTTTAGAAAGGAAGCTAAAAATGGCTAAAAGCACAAAAAGTAAAGAAATTAGATGTTCATTCTGTGGTAAATCACAAAATAGTGTGGAAAGAATTATAGCAGGTCCTGGAGTATATATTTGTAACGAATGTATAAAAGTATGTTCAAATATAGTAGAAGATGAATTATATGAAAATAATGAAACAGAATATACAATAAATAAACAAGAAAAATTGCCTACTCCAGAAGAAATTAAAGCAGTATTAGATTCTTATGTAATAGGACAGGAGGATGCTAAAAAAACGCTTTCTGTTGCAGTTTATAACCATTATAAACGTATAAATAATCAAAAAGATTCAGATGTAGAAATACAAAAAAGTAATGTTTTATTGCTAGGACCAACAGGAAGTGGTAAAACTCTTCTTGCACAAACTCTAGCTAAAACTTTAAAAGTACCATTTGCAATAGCAGATGCTACAACATTAACAGAAGCAGGTTATGTAGGAGAAGATGTTGAGAATATTTTATTAAAACTAATTCAAGCTGCAGACTATGATGTAGAAAAAGCAGAAAAAGGAATTGTATATATAGATGAAATTGACAAAATAGCAAGGAAGTCAGAAAATCCATCTATTACAAGAGATGTTAGCGGGGAAGGAGTACAACAGGCATTACTTAAGATTGTAGAAGGTACAACAGCAGCTGTTCCACCACAAGGTGGAAGAAAACATCCACATCAAGAATTAATACAAATAAATACTGAAAATATATTATTTATTTGTGGTGGCGCATTTGAAGGTTTAGAAAAAATTATAAAAGAAAGAACTGCACAAAAAGCAATAGGTTTTGGGGCAGAAATAAAAAGCGAAAAGGAAGAAAGCAAATACGAAATATTTAAGGAGCTATTACCACAAGACTTATTAAAATTTGGATTAATTCCAGAGTTTGTTGGTAGACTTCCAATAATTGCAACTTTGCACGAGCTTGATAGAGAAGCTTTAGCTAATATTGTAACAAAGCCAAAAAATGCATTAGTAAAACAATATCAAAAACTATTTGAATTAGACAATGTTACATTAGAATTTGAGCCAGAAGCTATTAATTTAATAGTAGATAAAGCAAGAGAAAGAAAGACTGGTGCTAGAGGTTTAAGGTCAATAATAGAAGAAATAATGAGAGACATAATGTTTGAAATACCATCAAATCCAAATATAGAAAAATGTATTATTACAAAAGAAACTGTAAAAAATGGTGAGGCACCAAGACTTGTAATAAACAATAATAGAGAAGTAACTAAAAAAGAAAAAGCAAAAAGAGAATCTACCAAAAAGACAGAATCAGCATAGAAAACAGAGATTATATCACTTTTTTTAAATGAAAAAATTGAGGACAGATTATATAATTTATTAGAAGTCTGTCTTTAATTATTGTAATTAAAAATTATTAGTAATATATACTAAAAAAGTCACACTTATATTGGAACTAAAAATAAAATTAAAAAAAATAATACTAGAATAATAAAATAAAAATTATTAGAAAGAAACTATAAATAAAATTATAGGAGATAAAAGAATGAATGAAGCAGAGTTAGAAAAAATAAAAATAAAAGCATTAGAAGAGCATATACCGATAATTATGGATGACACTTTAAATGTTGTAGGAAATTTACTTGGCAAAATAAAACCAAATGCAATATTAGAAATAGGTACAGCTGTAGGTTATTCTGCCATATGTTTTTCGAAATACTTGCTAGACGGTGGAATAATAGATACTATAGAAAGAGATCACGATAGAGTAGAAGAGGCAAAAAAGAATATAAAACTTGTAGATATTGCAGATAAAATTAATATTATAGAAGGTGATGCAGTAGAGATTCTACCTACAATTAACAAAAAATATGATGCTATTTTTATAGATGCTGCAAAAGGAAAATATCCTTTCTTTTTAAGTGAAGCTTTAAGATTAATTAACACAAATGGCTATATTATAGCAGATAATGTTTTATATAAAGGTTATGTAATGAGTGACTATAATAAGCACAAACAAAGAACTGCTGTAAGAAATTTAAGAGAATATATTGCAGAGATAACCAAAAATCCTACTTTAGAAACCGAAATTTTGGAAGTAGGAGATGGGTTAGCAATAACTAAAGTAGTAAGATAAAAAAGACATTAAAGTATCTTTAAAAGATATTTTAATGTCTTTTTTCTAATATAGTATATAAAAAACTTGTATAAAATTTGTATATATCGTAAAGTCTGTATAAAATTTAAACTTTTTATGATAATTTAAAATTAAATAATTAAATTTATAAATTATTTGATTTTAAATTTTAATATTTTAATATTATTTAGGATAAATATTTAATACAAGAAAGTATAATATCTAAAATAAATATAAATGCACACATATATACTATTGCCTTTTTAGTTGTAAAGTTTAATTTATTTAATGCTTTACAACCCTTTTTATAAAATGGGTATAAAATTTTTGTAAATAAAATACCTGCAATTCCCCACATAAAGCAATATAATAAACTAACACGACCATTAATATTCATAAAATCATTAGGATAGTCCCAACAACGTATTTGGAAAAGTGCTTCTAAAGCATATCCTGTAACATATTCAAATAAAGTAAAAACAATCATACAACCAATAAATAATTTTAAATATTTATGAGAAGTATTTTGTTTTTCCATGTAAGATAATGCAATAATAAGCATTACTGCTCCGCAACCATATATTGGACAATAAGGACCAAGCAAAAAACCTCTCTTAGTTAAACCAAGTTGAATAGAAGTATATGCAGTTTCAAAAATCCAACCAACTATTGAAAATATAAGGAAAAATAAAAATAAGTTGTACAATTTATTTTTTTCACTATTTTTATCTATTACAACTAATTTATTAGTTTTGATATTTTCTTCTTCATTTGTTTCATTTAAGCTTTCATCATCAGCCAATTTTTTTCACTCCCTTTTACTCAATAATATTATAATAGCAGAAATTTATTAAAAAGTAAATTATCTTAAATAAATTTTAAGATAAGAATATCATAGAGTAAATTTATACTAACAAAGTGAAAATTCTTTTGAATTTTAATGAAATATGATAAAATAAATGATATAATGCTTTTAATAGTAACATTATTTAATTTTACAGGAATGTCTGCAAAATTAGAAAGAAGGTAAAAGATGGAAAATGAAATAGATATAGGCAAATATAAACAAATTTTTGAAAATATAAAACAAGAAGTATTAAAATCACAATATAAAGCAATGCAAATAGTAAATAAAGAATTAATATTTATGTATTGGCATATTGGGAAAATTATAGGAGATAACAGCAAATGGGGAAATAAATTCATTGATAGTTTATCTATAGATTTAAAATTAGAGTTTCCAAAGGTTACAGGTTTTTCTGTAAGAAATCTAAAATATATGAAAAAAATAGCAGAAGAATATCCAGACTTTGAATTTGTGCAACAAGTTGTTGCACAAATTCCGTGGGGACACAATATAATTTTGATGGATAAAGTAAAAAATATAGAAGAAAGAAAATGGTATATAAAGCAAAGTATTATAAATGGTTGGTCTAGAAGTTTATTAACAATGCAAATAGAAAGCAAATTATATGAAAGGCAAGTAGTTGCCGAAAAAGTAACCAACTTTCCTGCAACTTTGCCAGACATTCAAAGTGATTTAGCAATACAGACAATGAAAGATCCATATCTTTTTGACTTTATTTCACTAAAAGGAAAAGTAAAAGAAATAGAGATTGAAAAGGCAATGATAGACAAAATAAAAGATGTTCTTATTGAATTGGGAAAAGGATTTGCGTTTGTTGGAGAACAGTATAAAATAACCGTAAGTGAGAAAGACTATTATATTGATTTATTATTTTATCATTTAAAATTAAAATGTTATGTTGTTGTTGAATTAAAAGCAAGAGAATTTGAGCCTACAGATGCAGGACAACTTAATTTTTATTTATCAGCAATAGATGATTTGGTAAAAGATAAAACAGATAATGCGACCATAGGATTATTATTATGCAAAAATAAAGATAATTTTACAGCAGAATATGCATTAAGAAATATAAGTAGCCCAATTGGAGTTAGTGAATATAAACTACTAGAAGATATACCAGAATATTTAAAATCACAATTACCAAAAGTAGAAGAAATTGAATTGCATATTAGAGACATTGAAGAAATATAAAAACATTAAGATAATGAAGGGTAGAAAGTTTAAAATTTTCTCTATACTGCTGCAAAAATTTAAATATGAAAAATACGTTTTAAATAGATATATTACACATAACCGTGTGATAACGATTAATTAACATACCTATAATACTTCTCCAAACTTGAAAATAATTGTATATTATGATATTATTATAATTGCTTATTTTATGAGATAATTATATATAAAAAATAAAAAATCAAAAGATATTACTAATTTCAAAATAAAAGGAGAAATAATATATGAAAAAACCAGAATTATTAGCACCAGCAGGTTCATTTGAAAAAGCAAAAACAGCATTTATGTATGGAGCAGATGCTGTATATTGTGGAACATCTTCTTTGTCACTTAGAAGTAGAGCAGAAGTTGATGATGATGATCTAGCAAAGACAATAGAATATGCACATAGTATAGGTAAAAAAGTACATGCAGCTATTAATATTTATGCTTGGGATAATACATATGAAGAAATAAGAAAACAAGCTAGAATGCTAAATAAATTAAAAGTAGATGCAATAATTGCAGCAGATGGTGGTGTAATTGATGTAATAAAAGAGGAAGCACCAGATGTACCAATACATGTAAGTACACAAGCTAATACTGTTAGTTATCATACAGCAAATTTCTGGTATAAAAATGGAGCTAAAAGGGTTATATTAGGTAGAGAATTAAACAAAGAACAAATAAGGGATATAATAAAAAACAGAGAGAAAGACTTAGAAGTAGAAATTTTTATTCATGGTGCAATTTGCTTTGGATATTCGGGAAGATGCTTTTTAAGTGATTTCTTAGCAAATAGAAGTGCAAATTTAGGAGATTGTGCTCAAAGTTGTAGATGGGCTTATAATGTATATGTAGAAGAGCATAACAATCCAGGAAATCTAATGCCAGTAGAACATGACGAAAAAGGTACATATATATTTTCATCTAAAGATATGTGTTTAGTAAAGGAAATACCAGAAATTGTAGAAATGGGTATAGACAGTGTAAAAATTGAAGGAAGATTAAAAACAGAGTATTATTTAGCATCTGTTGTAAATGCATATAGAAATGCAATAGACGACTATTGTAGTAATCCGGAAAAATATGACTATACAAAATACTTAAATGAGTTAGAAAAGACTAAAACACGTGGACTTACAACATTTTATTTTAATGATAGAAATAATAAGGATTTCCAAGATTATGAAGGAAAACAATATAATGCACACTATGAGTTTGGAGGAAAAGTAACAGAATATAATGAGGACAAAACATTGATAGAAATACGTAATAAATTAAGTGTAGGTGATACAATGGAAATATTAATTCCTAATAAAATAGATGTTGTAACATTTACAATAGATAAATTATGGGATGCAGAAACAGATGAAGAAATCCAAACAGTAAATCCAGGAAAAGCAGGACAAAGCGTAAAAATGCATTTACCTATAAAAGTAGAAAATGGATGGATTTTGAGAAGAAAAAAATAAAAACAAAATATAAAGTATATATATAATCTAAAATAATCTAAAATATAATAAAAACTAATAAATAGATAACTAAACTAATTATTTATTAACCAAAACTGCTAGACATAATAAAACCCTCAATGTTTAAAACATTGAGGGTTTTTATTATGCTTAATAGTTAGAGTATATAGTAATTCGAGTAAAGTTTATTTAAACTTTACTCGAATTACTATACATATTAAACAGTATAAGTATACTGAATTTCATTCTAGCTTTTCAAATTGAAGAGATATAATAAAGCTAACAGCAAAACATAGCAAAGATATAATTCCAGTAATATTAAATGTAAATCCTGGATAAAGAATTAATACAGAACCTAAAACAAAGCCAATTATTGCATAAAATGTTTCTGGAAAGTAATTTTCTAAAAGATATTTAATTATCTTTAAAAATAAATACCCACCTAAAATAATACCTATTGCTAATGGAATTAATATGTTTAAGTTTAAAGTAGATATAGCGTCTAGATATTCATAATATACGCCAAATGTCATTAATATAACACTGCTGCTAACTCCGGGAACAACAATTCCAATAGACATAAAAATGCCAGCAATAATTAAGAATAAGAAACTATTATTAGCTTCATACATAAGATTATTTTCTAAAAAAGGTTCTAATAAAATGGAAAAACTGCCAATAGCAAAAGCAATAATTAAAAATAACAAATAATGCAATCTGAATCCTTTTTTGGAGTTAGCTTTTTTAAATAATATAGGAATACATCCAATAATTAATCCTATAAATGCAAACTTAGTTTGCATTGGAAAACTATTAAAAAGATACTTTAGAATTTTGCCAAATAACAATATTCCAGTAACTCCGCCTAGACCTATAGAAAGTAAAAATTTAAAATTTGTTTTAAAATCTTTAAAAATATTCAAAACACTATTTATTAATTTTTCATATAAACCAAAAATTACACAAAGAACTCCACTACTAATACCAGGAAGTATTGCACCAGCTCCTATAGCAATTCCTTTTAAATAATCAAATAAAAATTTCAAAGTAATTTAATCCCCCTTGTAATAAATATGAAAATTATTAAAAAATATGAAAGTTTAGCAAAATAAATTAAAAATATTTGCTATGGGTTTAAAATAGA
>ERZ832317.1557-NODE-1557-length-29125-cov-10.982938_pt1 | contig 29125 bp, 17 predicted proteins | sample MGYA00519695_ERZ832317 | MGnify/ENA primary metagenome ERZ832317 (study PRJEB31850, sample SAMEA3708726) | human gut metagenome | biome: human gut; feature: human-associated habitat; material: faeces | place: China | collected 2014 ...
CCAAGTATTTCAGTTAATCCCAAAACAAGTGACTGGGCAAGAGAGACACAAGTACAAGTAAGTTTTACCGACGGAGGAGCAGGATTTAAACATTATAAATATGCAATAACAGATAATAAAAATTTACCAACAACATGGAGTGAAAATATAGCAAAAGCAAATGATACAATAACAATAAATACAGAAACAGAAAAATATTTACATATTATAGCAGAAGACAATGTTGGAAATATAACAAGTGATAATGTAACAGGACCATACTTAATAGATAGAACAAATCCAACAATACAAGTAATAGGAGACTTGCAGACAATAGTGGTAGACGAATTAACACTAGATTTGGAAGCAAATGATGTGCCATCAGGTGTAGCAACATTTAAAATGGATGGAGAAGTAATATTTAATGGAAATCATACATTTAATAAAAATGGAAAACATACATTAGAAGCAGTAGATAAAGCAGGAAATACATATAGTACAGAATTTGAAATAACAAATATATATTATGAATGTGATGCAGGATTAGAACATCCAATATATAGCTCAACATACGATAGTTGTCCAATATGTGAAGCATATAAGGGATTAAAAGTAACAGATGCAGCAGATATATATAATTCAGAAAAACAAGGAGTAAAATACGAAAATCCAAGAAATGCAGAAATAGTAGAATACTATGATGGAATAAAAGAAAACCCAGAAAACGTAAAAGAATATGAATATGAGTTAAAAGTAGTATATGAAGGAAATGAATATAAAACAGGAGTATGGGGAAAATATACAATAACACCAAAGATAATAACAATAGAAGACATAATAGCCACAAATAAAGTTTATAATGGAAATACAACAGTAGTAATAAGTGGAGGAAGACTAATAGGAGTATGTGAAGGCGACAATTTATACTTTGAACTACCATTAACAGGAGAAGCAGAAAGTAAAAATGTAGGGCAATGGAAAGTATCAATAGCAGAGATAAAACTAATAGGAGAAGATGCACCAAACTACATATTAAAACACCCAGAATATGGAGACATAATGGTAGAAATAACATCAAGACCATTAAGAATAATAAACTTATCTGGAAAAAATAGAATATATAATAAAGAAACAACAGTAGAAATAATAGGAGGAGAATTTGACAACTTAGTAGAAGGAGACGATGTAGTAGCAACAATACCTAAAACAGGAGAAGCAGAAAGCCCAGATACAGGAACATGGAGAGTAGCAATAGAAGAAATTATATTAAGTGGAAAAGATGTAGGAAACTATACATTTACACAACCAGAATATGGAGAAATAATGGTAACAATATCAAAAGAAACAGGGATATTAGTAATAGGTTGTGAAAGTAAAAAATATGATAGAGAATTAATAGAACCATATGTAGTAGAGAAAAATACAACATCAGAAGTAACATACAAATATTATAAAGCAGGAACAGATGAAGAAATAGAAAGACCATATGACATAGGAAAATATGATGTGGTAGGATATGCAGAAACAGATGGAAATTATACAGAAGTAGAAAGTAACAAAGTAACATTTGAAATAAAGAAACCAGACCCACCAAGTATAAGTATCGAAAGTAGAGTAGTAAAAGTAAATGAAAAAACAGTAACAATAGAAGAACAACCAGCGCCAATGCAATACGGAGACATAGTAACAATACAAATAAGAATAAAAAATAATGGACTAGGAAGTGGATATGCAAAAAAAGTAACAAGTACAATAGCAGATGGGATGGAATATATAGAAGACAATGAAATAAACAAAGCAAATGGTTGGAAATTAGATGGAAAGAAAATAACAACAAGTAAATACTCATATGAAACAGATATAAATAATGAGTTATATCCAAAAAGATATGAGTATGAAGAAAATCATGAAGAAGACACAGAAGAAAAAGAAGAAGAAAAACCAGAATTAAATACAGGAGTACAAAAATTACAACTAGTATTAAAAGTAACAAAAAATGATAAAACACATGATAAGTTATTATCACAAATAGTGGTAGAGCAGCAAGATAAAAGAGGAGACACAGTAGAGTATACAAAAGAGGATGAGGAAACTAGCAAAAACAGAGTGGAGATGCAATATACATATACAGATTTACAAATAGAAAAAAGAATAACTCAAATAATTACAACAGACAAAACAACAAACACAGTAAAAAAACATGATATATATCAAAAGGCAAATAATATAGCAAAGTTGGATTTACCGAGCAAAAATATAGAAAACACAAAATTAGATATTATTTATGAAATTAAAGTAACAAATATTGGAGACTATAATGGAGAAATAGACCAAATAATAGATTTATTACCGAATGGAGCAAACTTTAGTAAGGAAGGAAATGAAGGTTGGTATGTAGGAGAAAACGGACATATAATATATGATAATTTCCAAGAATATCTAAGACCAAATGAAGAAAAAGTAGTTAAATTAAAATTAACATATCACTTAGATGAAAGCGGCATGGCACAAATAGAAAATAATACATATGTATTAGCAACGAGAGATATAGACGAAAAAATAATAACAGATGAAGGAAAAATAAAAATAGAAGAAACAAATAACTATGCAAGATCAGAATTAATAGTATCAATAATAACAGGAGAGACAATACTAATATATGTTACAGTAATATTAGGAGGAATGTTAATAATAGTAGTTGGAATCTCGTTAATAAAAAAATATATTTTGTAGTTATTTATTATGAACTTATACAAAGCAAATTAAAGAAAAACGGAGTAAATTAAAGAAAAAACGAGATAAATCACGGGGAACTGAAATAAATCGCTTATTTTAGTTTCTATTATTTTTGCATTAAAAAAAATAATCATATAAAATACATAATACAATAAAATGGATAGGAGTGCTTGAAAATATGTTAAAACGTTTTGCTATGTTTTTAAGGTCTTCAATTAAATTAATTGTATTAATTGTAGCATCTATCATCTTAATAACAGCAGCAATTACTATATTTTATAAACCAACATATGAAGTTAGTCTAAATGGAGAACTAATAGGATATACATCAGATAAAAGTAATTTACAAGAAAGAATAAATAAGTATGTTGAAAGTGGTAATGGAGATGATGTCGTTTTTGCACAAATAGACAGTATGCCAAAATATAAATTATGTTTGTTAAAAAAAGATGTACAAACAAATGATGACGAGATTTATACTAAAGTAACAAGTAATGGTACAGAATACTATAGGTTTTATGCTATTACAGACAATAAAGAAGAAAAATATTATGTGTCTACTTTTAAGGAAGCAGAAGACATTGTAAAAAAATTAAAAGATAAAGATAGTGCAAATAAAAATGACATTGGAATATTAGAAAAATATGATAAAACTAAAAAAGAACTCACAGATGTTGATACATGTGTATCTAAATTATATGAAAAAGTAATTCCTAAGAAAGTATATGTAGCTTCTAAAAGAGTGTCAGCGGTTCCATCAGGTGGTTCATCAGCATATGTAAATATAGGAGTAACATTACAAAAACCACTTACTGGAGGAATTATAACATCTAGATTTGGAAGTAGAGAAAGTATAAGAAGTTCACCACACAGAGGGATGGATATTGCAGCATCTTACGGAGCACCAATAAAAGCAGCAGCAGGAGGAACAGTCACTTTATCTGGATGGAATGGAAGTTATGGGTATTGTATAAAAATTTCTCATGGAAATGGTACAGAAACAGTTTATGGACATTGTAGTAAATTAATAGCTAAGGTAGGACAAAAAGTATCACAAGGACAAGTTATTGCAAAAGTAGGTTCAACAGGTAATTCAACAGGAAATCATTTGCATTTTGAAGTAAGAAAAAACGGAGTTTTATATAATCCACAAAATTATGTATATTAAATAAAATAATGACTATGTAGAAAATACATAGTCATTATTTTACTTTCTAGATTTATTTCCCAAGCAAAACTTAAGAGCATTATTTTTTATAATTAAATCTCCAACCTCTTTTAATTTACATACAAATAAATCAGAATTATTTGTATATCTTGCAAATTCAGTAATATATGAATTGAAAATTAATTTGTTAGGGTGTTTTAAGTTAATGTTAGATAATACTAAATAATAACTGCTTCTATATTTATACAAAATAGCAGATTTTGCAATATTATGTATAGAGCCAGAACAAGAATGTATAGCATCTAAGAAGTTACAATAATCTTCAAAAGTGCTAAAACAATAAATTGCATTAGAAGTATTTGTATCGGTAAATTTTCTCTTAGCAGTAAACTTCCTTTTTATTTTAGGAGTAGCAACTTTAGGAGAACTAACACGAGTAATAGTCAAAATAAAGCTTTCGTCAGACATTACAATAGCTTCTATTCTTAAATTATAATCCTTAGCATCAAAGCCTACTTTTTCTTCGGCTTCGTCTAACATATTTAAAAATATTTCTTGAGACTCAATTGGATTTGCCATAAAATCATAGAAATCAATACTTTTATCCTGAAGATCCTTAGAAGTTACAATTATTCTTATTTTATCATCATTAATCTTTTCAAATTTCATTTACATATGCCTCCAACTAAATTATACTACGTTTATCATAAAATATAAATGATAAAAAATTGGAAATTAGTTATAATATATTATATTAAATATAACTTGTTTTTGTAATCTCTAAATTTACAAAAATGAGAATAAACAATAATATATCATATGAAAAAATAAAAATAAATACTTTTATTAATTTTTACTAATTAATATTGAAAATTTGTAAAAATGCATATATAATATTAACGTGAAAAAACATAAGAAAATATTAATATAGAAAGGAACGAAGAAACGCTGTGAAGGGAAAAAGTACTTTGATACTAATTTTATTTATATTATGTGGAATAGTATTAGGAGGGTTAATAGGAGAATTAGCAGCAAGTGTAGATTGGCTATCATGGTTATCATATGGACAAGAATTTGGACTTTCAACTCCAGTAAATTTAGATTTACAAGTAATAAATATAACATTTGGATTAATGTTTAAAATAAATATTGCAAGTATACTAGGAATAGTTATAGCAATATTTTTATACAGATTTATGCGCTAATAAATTATGTATTAAGTATAAAAATTAAATTAGGTCAAATACTATTGGGGGCTATTTATTTAAGAAAGGATTGATTTTATTGTCAATAAAAATGAAAGAGCTTCCAATATCTGAAAGACCATACGAAAAGTTAGAAATGTATGGTTCAAATTCATTATCTAATGCAGAATTATTAGCAATAATAATAAAAACTGGTACTAGAGAAGAAAGTTCAGTAACTATTGCTCAAAAAATTTTAAAATTAAATAAAGAACAAAAAGATAATTTAAAATTCTTACAAAATATTTCAATAAATGAATTAACTAAAATTAAAGGAATAGGAAAAATAAAAGCTATACAACTAAAAGCAGTAGCAGAATTAAACAAGAGAATGTCAAGGCCAATTTTGGACAACAAAGTAAAGATAACATGTCCACAAGATGTAGCAAATTTGTTAATAGATGAATTAAAAAATGAAAAACGAGAGATAGTAAAAGTATTAATTTTAAATACTAAAAATATAGTAGATAAAATTTTAGATGTTTCTTACGGAACTGCAAACTTAGCAATTGTAACACCAAAAGATGTACTAGCAGAAGCTGTAAAAATGGAAGCACCTAAAATTATTTTAGTACATAACCATCCTAGTGGTGATCCAATGCCTAGTAAGGCAGACATGGAGTTTACAGACAGATTAATAGCTGCATCAAAGTTACTTGGAGTAGAATTGTTAGACCATATAGTTATTGGACATGATAGTTATGAAAGTATTTTTTATAGGAAAGGACTTGAAAATTAATATGAATTTATTTCAATTAGGCTCAAAAGATATTGGTATAGATTTGGGAACTGCAAATGTATTAGTAACAATAAAAGATAAAGGGATAGTTTTAAAAGAACCATCAGTTGTAGCGATAGATTTAAAAACAAATAGTTTACTTGCTATTGGGAAAGAAGCTAAAGAAATGCTAGGAAAAACGCCAGAACAAATAAAGGCAATTAGACCATTAAAAGATGGAGTAATTGCAGATTTTACGGCGACTCAATTAATGTTAAAAGAAGTTTTAAGAAGGATTAGCAAAAAATATAATGTAGGAAGACCAAGAATTGTAGTAGGTGTTCCATCAGGAATAACAGAAGTAGAAGAAAGAGCAGTAGAAGAAGCGCTTATACAAGCAGGTGCAAGAGAAGTATTTTTAATAGAAGAACCAATGGCAGCAGCAATCGGATCTAATATAGAAATTGCTGAACCAAGTGGAAATCTTATTGTAGATATAGGTGGAGGAACTACAGAAGTCGCTGTAGTATCACTTGGAGGTATAGTAGTTAGCAATTCACTAAGAGTTGCAGGAGATGAATTAAATGAAGATATAATAAACTATATAAAAAGAGAAGATAACTTGGCAATAGGGGCTTCTACAGCGGAGCAAATAAAACTTAACTTAGGTTGTGCAATACCACCAACAGCACAGCAAGATATGGAAGTAAGAGGGAGAGACTTAGGAACAGGTCTTCCAAAAACAATTCATGTAACATCAAATGAAATAGGACAAGCTATGTCAGAGTCTATAAATAAAATGGTAGATATAGTTAGAGTAACATTAGAAAAAACACCACCAGAACTTGCCTCAGATATTATGGCAAAAGGTATTGTGCTTGCAGGTGGAGGAGCTTTAATAAAAGATATAGATAAATTAATATCTATGAAAACAGAAATACCTGTATATGTGGCAGAAGAACCATTGGATTGTGTAGTAAGAGGAACAGCAAAAACATTAGAGAATTTACAAGATTTAAAAACTGTATTAACAAGTTCAAGGAGAAGATAAAATAGAACAAATAATAAAATATAATATATAAAAGATAAATAATAAAAAGTAAAAATAAACAATAAATAATTGATAATTAAGAGTAAAAAATAACAAAAAAATAAAAATTAATATAAAATTTAAAGAAGATTATTACAAACAATGTGTATCTAAATATTAAAAAGAGATAGGAGATTAATAAATGTATAAAAAGAAAAAAACAGGACTAATAGGTATTATAATAACAATCATAGTATTAATTTTATTAGTTGTATTGTCAAATATGGATACACAAAAATTATCTTCTGCGGAAAATGTTTTTAGCTATTTAGTTATGCCTATTCAAAATGGGCTTACATATTTAAAAAATAAAATAACTGGAAATAATAGCTTTTTCTCAGATGTAGAACACTTAAAAGCAGAGAATGAAGACTTAAAAAAGAAAAATAGTGAATTAGAACAATCTTTAAGAGAATATGAAATTTTAAAAGCAGAAAATGAAACATTAAAAGAATATGTTAATTTAAAAGATAAATACAAAGAATATAGTACAGTTCCAGGATATGTAATAAATCGTGATATAAGTAATTACTCAAATACAATAATAATAAATGTTGGAAAAAATGATGGAATAGAACCAAATATGACAGTAATATCTGACAGAGGATTAGTGGGACATATACTTTCAGTTACAGATACAACTGCTAAAGTACAAACAATAATAGATACGGCAAGTTCTGTTAGTAGTACAATGAGTACAACTAGAGATACAATAATAGTAAGTGGAACATTGGATGACAAATCTATGTTAAAAGCCACATACATACCAACAGAAGCAACATTAGTACAAGGGGATAATGTGGAAACCTCAGGGCTTGGTGGAATATATCCAAAAGGAATTCATATAGGAACAATTTCACAAATAGTAAATACTAAAAATATTACAGATAGATATGCTATGATAAATCCAGCAGTAGATTTTTCTAAATTAGAAACAGTTTTAGTAATTACAAATAAGTAATAATATTTTACAAATAAAAGGAGAATAGGAAGTAAAATGAAAAAAGCCGGAATAATTGCATTAATAATATTAGCTTTTTTTATAATTTATTTTTTACAAGCTGACTTTTTTAGTTGGTTTAATATATTTGGAATAATGCCTAATTTATTTGTAATTCTTATACTATTTGTAGGATTATTTGCAGGCAAGAAGATAGGATTAATATTAGGGTTAATTTTTGGTATATTAATAGACTTACTTATAGGTAAATCTATAGGGATTTCAGGAATATTACTTGGAGCAATTGGATTAATTGCAGAATATTGTGACAAGAACTTTTCAAAAGATAGCAAATTAACAATTATATTAATGGTTATAATATCAACATTTATATATGAAGTTGGAATATATGCTTTTACAATAATAAAAGGTGGAATTGAAATAGAGTTATGGTCATTTTCTAAAATAATGTTAATAGAAATGCTATATAACTCGCTATTAATTATAATTTTATATCCATTGATACATAAATTAGGCTATGCTATGGAAAATGTATTTAAATCTAAAACAATTATGACGAGATATTTCTAAAATAAATTTAAAACATGCAATTAATACACATAAAACAATTATTGTAAACAGATAAAGAAAGAAGGTGAAAAGTTGGGCAAAAATGATAATAATAAAATAAGATACAATATAGTAACAATTTTTATATATATTGTTGGGATAATATTAATACTTCAACTTTTCAATCTTCAAATTGTACATGGACAAGAATATAGAGAAACCTCTAATACAAGGCTTACAAGAGAATCCGTGCTAAAAGCAGCAAGAGGTAATATTTTAGACAGTACAGGAAATAAACTAGTTACATCTGAGACATCATTTTCTCTAGAATTATACAAAACGAAAATAGAAGATAGTGTATTAAATAATACTATACTAAAAACAATAAACATACTAAAGTCTAATAAAGACGAATACATAGATAACTTGCCAATAGCTGTAAATCCAGTAAGATATACACTTCCTGAAGAAAACCTAAAAAGTTGGAAATTAAGTTTAGAAATAGATGAAAATGCAAATGCGCAAGAAGCATTTGATAGTTTAAAGAAAAAATACAATATTACAAATAATGATGAAGAAGCAATAAAAATAATGGCAGTGAGGTACGAAATAACAAGAACAGGTTATAGTAATATAAAACCTGTAGAAATAGCAAAAGACATTAGTAGACAAAGTGCCATACAAATAAGAGAACAAAGTAATGATCTTCCTGGGATGACAATAGCTACAGGATCAAAAGTAAAATATACATCTGGAAATTTAGCATCACACATTTTAGGACAAGTGGGACCAATATCAGAAGAAGAGCTAAAAGGGAAAGAAGATAGATATAGTTTAAATGATATAGTTGGTAAAACAGGTGTAGAATATATTTTTGAAGATTATTTAAAAGGTACAGATGGAATAAAACAAATAGATATGGCAGTAGATGGAACAGTTACAGAAGAATATGTTACAGAAGAGGCAGTAGCAGGTTCGGATGTAGTTCTTACAATAGATGCAAACTTACAAAAAGTAGCAGAAGAAGCATTAAAGAAAAACATAGATAAAATTGCAAATGGTGGATTTTATAAAACAAGCCCTGCTAATGCTGGAGCAGTAATAGTAATGAATGTTAAAACTGGGGAAGTTCTTGCAATGGCAAGCTATCCAGATTATAATCCACAACTGTTTATAGATGGAATAAGTCAAGAACAGTATGATTCCTATAAAGAGGGAAAAAATTTAGTAAATAGAGCTATTAGTGGAGTTTACTCTCCTGGTTCTATATATAAAATGGTTACAGCAACAGCAGGTTTAGAAACAGGTGCAATCACTACAAAAACTAAAATAAATGATACTGGTGTTTATCCCAAATTTGGAAATCCAGTTTGTTGGTATTGGAGATCATATCGTAGAGGTCATGGATATTTAAATGTTACACAAGCTATACAAAAATCTTGTAACTATTTCTTTTATGAGACAGGGTATAGAGCAGGAATAGAGAATATTGTTAAATATGCAGAATATTATGGATTGGGAATGAAAACAGGAATAGAATTATTAGGAGAAGAAACAGGAACAATTTCAAGACCAGAAATAGTAGAAGCACGTGGAGAAGTATGGACACCAGGATATACACTTTCAGCAGCTATTGGACAAGGAGATAATGGATTTACTCCTATTCAAATGGCAAGATACATTAGTTCTCTAGCAAATGGCGGAAATAGAGTAGATGTTACATTAATAAAAAATATAATGAAACCAGATGGAACAGAAGTAGATAAAAAAGAACTAGAAAACTATGTTAATGAAAGACTTGGATATACTCCGACAGAGGTAGAAGACTTGAATATAAAAGAAGAAAACATAGATGCAATATTAGAAGGAATGAAAGGGGTTACAGAAGATGGAGGAACAGCATATTCTACATTTGCAGGATTCGATATAGAAGTTGCAGGAAAAACAGGTTCTGCGGAAACAGGTGATCCAGATAAAGTAAATGGATGGTTTGTTGGATTTGCTCCATTTGATGATCCAGAAATATCAGTTACTGTACTAATTGAAAATGCAGGTTCAGGAGGTTTTACTGCAGAAACAGCAAGAGATATAATGGCAGAATATTTTGGAATGAATGCAAATGAAGTAAAAGAAGACATGACAGCAATTCCAAGTACTCAAGTACAGAGATAAAGTTTATAAAATATAAATGTAAAATCAATAAAATACAAATGTAAAATTAATACAGTTAAATAATAAATATATAATAATATAAAGAAGGGTTTGGTAGTAATGGAGAGTTGTATTAGTATTAACACAAGGCAAGGAAGAGTTATTGTAAAAATAGCAGAAGACGCAACCCAAGAAGAAATTTTAATAGATTTAAAAAAGAAATTAAAAGAATTTAAAAAATTATATAAAGATGATAATACACCACTACTTATTTCAGGAAAAGTATTGAAAAATAAGGAAATGGAAGAAATACAAAATTTAGTAAAATCAATAATAGATACTAAAGTGGATTTTGATAGTCCTAAAATATTAGGATTACATGGAATAAAAAAGACGTTTAAAAAAGATATTGCTACGTCTGAAACCAAATTTCATAGGGGTTCTCTAAGATCTGGACAAAGAGTAGAATTTGAGGGAAGCTTAGTTATTTTAGGAGATGTTAATGCTGGAGCAGAGGTTGTAGCAGGAGAAAATGTAGTAGTTGTAGGAATATTAAGAGGATTAGCACATGCTGGTGCAAAAGGAAACAAAGAGGCAATTATAGCAGCAGCATCTATCGAAGCTCCGCAACTTAGAATAGCAAATATAGTAAAAGAAATGGAAATAAAAATACCAGAAGAGTATTCAAGTAATATAAAAACAGAGGCATATGTAAATGAAAAAGATGAAATTATAGTAGAATAGAGATTTAAAAAAAAGTTAAAAAAGGTTTTCATAATATTATTATGGAAACCTTTTTAGCTTAATAATAACAAAATTAGAGAAATAAATAAATAATCATCTTTAACACCTTCACTATATAGAAAAAATATAAGACAAATTAGTAAAATATCGTCGAAATGAAGCTTTATACCAAATATTTCAAAAACTTCACTATTATCTTTTTTTATTTCTGGGTGCTTCTTTAAATTAGTACCAGTATTGGTATTAGTATGAGAATTAGAAGCATCAGTGCAAGTATTAAAATTACGATGTTTATTATTAGAACTATTTTTTTCTTCATTTATCATTGGTTTTGTTTGAAATTTCTTTATAGTATTATTTGTATATTTATTGTGTTGTGATTGATAATAATTATAATTTCTAAAAGAAGGAAATGAAAAAAATGGATAATTATACATCATTTTTCTTATCACCACCAAGAGGATTAAATTGTTCAAATACTTTTTCCATACTAAAAATTTTAATGTATTGATCTACTTTTTCTTTTCGGCTTTCTTTTAAATATGGTTTTAATGACTTTAAAAGATTGGCTCTTGGGTCATCTTTTTGGTTATTCATTGCATCTATTATAGATTTCATTTTTAACATGGTGTTTATATCAATATTAAATGAGCTAGAATCATTATTTTTCTTACTATCACTATTACTATTTTGCCCAAGTATGTTTTTTATCGCATCTATATTAATATTACTAAAGTCTATATTTCCAATATTTGCAGAATTTTTTGAATCTGAAGATATATCTCTATAAGAATTATTTAAATTATCATTAGAACTATTACAAAAATTATTGCCTATAGAATTATTATAACTATGATTAGAGCTATTGTTACTAGGATTCTTAGAACTGTTACTAAAAATATTGTGATTAGAAGTATTGTAGTTAGAAATATTATTGTTAGAATTATTATTATTAGAATTGTTATTATCAAAAATATTATTGCTAGAATTATTACTATTAGAATTATTGTCGAAATTATTAGAGCAATTTTTGTTATATTTACTGCTAAAATTTCGATTAGGATTACTATTAGTGTTACTACTTACAGAATTACCTGTAACGCTTTGAAGTACATTAGATAATTCAGGAGGTAGTTCATTATTTTTCAACATAGAACTAAACTTATTTATTAAGTTAGACATATCTTCATTCATATAAAAAATCCCTTTCTTTTAATTTGTTAGAACAAATTAATTCATTTTTATATAATAAAATATAATTATATTTTATTATAGTAATAATTCTAACGATTTGGATTGTTTTTATTAATTTCGTTTATAATTTTATCTTTTTCAGGTGAATTCAAAATTTGAGCAACTTTTGTAAGCCCTTGTTCCAATTCCCTTTTATCCATTTGTGACAACATATTCATTAATTTTGCCATGTCCATGTTATTCATTAAATCACTCCTCTAAATAATATATATTTGAAACTATAATAGTATATTCTATAAAAAGTAAAACGTGAATGTTGACGACAAATTTAAATTGAATTATAATTCAAATATACTAATTAAAATGAATGATATAAAAAACACTAATTACAGCAATGTATAAAAATTATAATAAATTTCAAATAAAGGATAAAGGAGGAATTCGTATAATAAATAACTTTAACTATACGAAGAAAAGAAATGAAGAAAAAAAGTTTAATTTTTTTATTAGTTTTATTACTCATTATAGTAATTATTTTTATAGTATTTATAGTTGCAGATCAGTTTAATATTATTAATTTAAGAAAAAATAGTAATTTACAAAATCTGAATTCGGGAAATGTATCTAATGAAAGTAAAATAGATTTTGAAACAAAAAAAACAGATTTTACACTAATAGATCAAAATGGAAATAAAGTTAGTTTATCAAATTATAGAGGAAAAAAAGTTGTCATACTCTATTGGGCAGTATGGTGTCCGCCTTGTAAAGAAGAAGTTCCTATAATAAATGAATTAAGCAAAGAATACAATGATGCAATATTTTTAACAATAGTTTCTCCAACGTTGGGAGAAAATTCAGAATATAAGACATATCAAGAAGAAATTGCAGCTTATATACAAAAAAATAATATTGAGGTACCAGTTTTAATAGATGAAGGAAAAAAATGTTTAGATATTTATGGAATAGAAAGATATCCATGTACTATATTTGTAGATGAATATGGAGATATAAGAGAGAAAGTTGGAAGTAAAGAAAAATCAGGAAAATTAACAAAAGAAGAGATTATAAAAAAATTGGAAGAATATTAAAGAACTTTAATAGATTAAGACACAATCAATTAGCGAAAATAATAAAGAAACAATGTATATAAATTACAAAAACAATAATAAAGAATAAGTTATATAAATTAATGAAATGGGAGAAATAGTGAAGTAAAATATTTTATTTTTAGATTAGTATAAAATTAACAGAATATCAAAAATAAAAAAGGTTAATAGTTTTATATTTATTATACTATTAACCTTTTTTGTAATATAGTAATAAAATTGTAATTAAAATTTAATAAAAAAGGCAAAACGACCTTCCGTAAATATAAAAATTGTATGTATAAAATAAGAATATATTACATATTGAAATGTAAGCGAAAAATGCTACAATAGGATATAATTATAAAAATAGGGAAAATATGCAAAAAACATTATGAAATAATGCTAAAACCATTGAAAACAAAGCAAAAATGGGTTATAATAAAGTATGAGATATTATGTTTAGGAGGTCACTATGGGAAAAGTAATAACAAAAGTAACATCAGCAATAATAACCACAATACTAGTATTTTCTAATTTATTAGTACTTGGTGGAGAAGTTATAGCTTATGGAGGAGAATTAGAAGAGCAGAATACAAAAACAAACAATTCAAAAGTAGAATTTAATAGCTACTTTGATGATGGTGTACATGGAAAAGAATATAAAACTACAGAAGAAGGAAAGATATATTTAAATCTTAAAGTAAAAGAAGAAGGGTATTTAAAAGATATTGTAGTTAATTTTTCAAACGCAAACTTTATAATAGATAGTGACAAGATTAAATCTGAGTACGTCCAAAAAGTTAATGATAATAAAGATACAATAACTTTAAATTCAATAAATAAAGGTGAGGAAGTAACTATAGAGGTGCCAATTAAAATTCTAAATGAAGAAAATGTAAAGGCAGATAATTTCTCTAAAGTTACTGATGTTATTTTAACAGCTAATTATATAGATATAAATGGAAATACAAAAGCTGTAACAAAAACAATTAAAACTCAAGTTGAATGGAATGGAACAGCAGAAATAGAAAATACGACACAACTATCAAAATATATTCCATACAATGTTGGAGAAGAATATGGTGTAATATTCCAATCATTAATTTCTAATAAAGTAAAAGATAATTCAATGCCAGTAAAAGAACAAATAACTACAGTAGAAGTTCCATTAATAAACGAAGCTAAACCAGAAGAGGTTAAAGTTACAGTAAATAATACAAATGCTACAAATGGAAAAGAAAATGGTGCAGAATTTAATCAAGATAATTATACATATAACAAAGAAAATGGAAAATTAGAAATAAAATTAACAAATAATCCTAATGATCAAAATAATATTAGTTGGAAAAAGAATTCAGTAGATGAAATTTTAGTAAACTTCATTTATAAAGGTAAAGAAATTTATGATTATGTTTTAAGTAATGAAGTAAAAGGAACATTAAAATTAAATGTAAAAATGAGTTTATACAATAATGTAGAGACTAATATAAATAAAGATTTTGCATATGACTATACACTAAAAGACAAAATTGGAAATATTAATACAGTTTCAATCTCATCAAATGAGAAAATAAGTAAAGGTTATATATATGCAAATTATGATAAAAAAGATGGATTGAACGAAACAATTTATAATGAAAATTATATAATAGATATTGCTTATGCAGGTATAGAAAATGAATTGGAACTAAATCAAGCAATAGATAAATTTGAAATTAATGATGAAAAAAACATAAGTACTACAGTAGGAGGAACAAATTATACATATAATAAAAAAATAAAAGTTGCCGAAGATATTTTTAAGAAAATGTTAGGCGAAGATGGAAAGATAGAAGTATTTAAAACAGATAAAACAAAAATAGGAGAAATAAATAAAGATACAGAAAAAGATAATACAGGAAAATATATTTTAGATATTTCTAAAGAAGATGTAAACCAAGTCACTATTAAAACATCTAAACCTATTATAGAAGGAAAAATAGAAATCGAAATAGAAAAAGCAATAAAGGGAAAATTAGATTACTCAAAATCACAAATAAGAGAAGTTTCAAATTTGTCAAGTGAAGTAACATTAAAAACAAGCACAGAAGAAGTTAGCGGTAATATAAAAATTAAAATGGAAGAACCTGTATCAAAAGCAAAATTAACTATAAATAAATCAGACCTATCTACATTAGTAAAAAATGAAAATGTAGAAATTAGAGCTTTATTAGATACATCAAATGTATACAATGCATTATATAAAAATCCAGTAATAGAAATTGAATTACCAGAATATATGGAAACAATAGAAATAAAAAGTAGTAAGTTACTATTTGAAGATGAATTAAAATATAAAAAAGCAGAATTAATAGAAAGAAATGGCAAAAAAGTAATAAGAATAGAATTTGAGGGAACTCAAACAAAATACAATACAAAAAATTCAGAAATACAAGGAGCAACAATAGTAATAAGTGCTGATGTTACTTTAAATAGATTAACACCAAGAAAAAATGAACAAATAGTTATGTATTATACAAATGAAAATACAGATTTGTATGAAACAAGTAATATTACACCAGAAAGAGCAAATATAAACAATGAAACTAATTCTGTTGTAAGAGCAAAAGCAAATTCTAATGCACAAGAAATAAAAGGAATGGTAAAAACAGATGTAAATTTTGTAGTTCCAACAGGTGTTATGGTATCAGCAGGAATTGACAATTATAAAGAAGGAGCATCAGGAATACTATCAATTACAGATGAGTCTCTAGATGTAGAAATAGCACCATTTGCTAACAAAAGAATAGCAACGGTTAAAGGAACATTAACAAATAATAATACAAATCCAATTAGTAATGTATGTATATTAGGAAGATTTCCTTCACAAGGAAACAAAAAAATAGACTCAACAGACGATTTAGGAAATACAACAACATTTAGTGTATCAAAAGCAATTTCAGTTTTAGGTATGGATACATCTAAAATAGAAGTTTATTATTCTGAGAAAACAGATGCAAATAAAGATTTAAAAGATACATCAAATGGATGGACAACTTCTCCAACAGATTTAACCAAAGCAAAATCATATTTAATAGTATTAAAAGATAAAATAGAAGCAACAGGAACAATCGAATTTAACTATGAAATAGAGTTACCAAATAATATTGGTTACAACAAAAATGCAGCAACAATGTACAAAACATATTATACAAATGAAGCCTCAGAAGCAACAATGGCTGAAAGTAAACAAGCACCAATATTAAATTTAACAACAGGAAAAGGACCTGAATTAGAAATAAAACTTTCATCAAGTGCAGCAGCAGATGGAAGCGTATTTAATGGACAATATGTAAGACTTTATGTTGAAGTTAAAAATACTGGAGATTTAGATGCAGTAAATGCTAAGTTAACAGTAGATGTACCAGAACAAGCATATTTTGTAACTTTTGATGAAGGTGCAAATGTATATGACGAAACAAATAAAACTAGTGATACTATAGATATTGGAACAATAAAAGCAGGAAGTACAGCAAAAGCAATATTTGAGGTTAGAACAAATAGAGAGACAAATATACCGCAAGATGGGTATCCAGAAGAAACAGTAATGAATGTAATAGCTAAAGTTTCTGCAGATAATATAGAAGGAGAAATAAAATCAGAAGAGTATAAGTTTAAAGTAGAAGAAATAGGAAAATATGAATTTATAAATGCACCTAATACACAAGAAAATAGAACATATTTAAATGGTGAAACAGTAAATTACGAAGTTAAATTTCATAATAAAACAATGGATACAATAAAAAATGCTACTTTAACTATACCAATGCCAACTAGTGCAAAAGTAGAACAAGTAACAGTAAAAATAGGAGACACTGTAAAAATAGATGGAATAAATACTCAAGCAGATAAAATAGTAATTACATTAGGTGACTTAGAAACAAATGCTAAAGTAAATGTAAATGTAAAATATATTTTAGGGGCAAATACTCCAAATGAATTTTCTACCAAAGCAAGTATAGATAGTGACTTAGGATTTACTTTATATTCAAATGAGAGATGGATACATTTTGGAAATGTAGGAATGAAAGTAGAACAAGTAAAACCAGCAGAACAATATGTTAAAGAAAGAGAAGCTTTTAGATATGTATTTAGAATAACAGCAAATGGAGGTACAAATATATATAATGCAACAATAGTTGATACTTTAGCACCAGAAGTATATTATAATTCAGCAACAGCAGTAATTAAAAATTATAATAATTCGGGGGAAGACATGATAGTAGCTGCTGAAATAAAAAGCGAAGACGGAAAAGTAACAGTAAAAATTCCAGAAATATTTAAAGGCGAGACAGCAGAGGTATATATATATGTAACAGGTGAGCTAGAAAATCCAGATGATGACGGAAAAGCAATTGTAAATAAAGCGATAGCATATGCAGATGGAGTAAACGAAACAACAGTAAATGAAGTAACTCATTATTTAGAATATAAACCAACCGCAGAAGAAGAAATAGAAACACAAAAAAATGGATATAAAATATCTGGAGTAGCATGGGTAGATAGCAACAAGGATGGAGAAAGACAAGATGATGAATCAAAATTATCAGATGTAAAAGTAATGCTTTTATATAAAGAAAATAACCAAGTAGTAACAGACTCTAAGACAGGAGAAAGAAAAATTGCAACTACAGATAATAATGGAAAATATGAATTTACAGGATTACAACCAAACAATTACTTAGTAGTATTCGTATACGATAATTCAAGATATACAATAACAACATATCAAAAAAATGGTGTACCTACAACATCAAACTCAGATGCAATTAATATGGAAGTAGTACTAGATGGAAATAAAACTAATGTAGGAATGACAGATACAATTAAAGTTGTAGATAAAAATATTAGATATATTGATATAGGAGTATATGGAGAAGAAAAATTTGACTTAAAATTGGACAAATTCATAACTAAAATAACATTAACAACTCCAACAATAGGTACAAGTCAAACAGATTATGATAATGAAACATTTACTAAAGTAGAAATTTTAAGACAAAATGCAGGAAAGAGTAATATAGTAGTAGAATACAAAATAGTAGTAACAAATGAAGGTGCGATACCTGGATATGCAAATAAAATAATAGACTATTTACCAGAAGATGTGACATTTAGTTCAGAAGTAAACCCAGACTGGTATATATCAAAAAATGGAGATACAATATATTCTTCAAGTCTTGCAAATAAAAAGATAAATCCAGGTGAAAGTAAAGAAATTAAATTAGTATTAACTAAAAAATTAACACCTGAAAGTTTAGGAAGTATAATGAGTAACACTTCAGAAATATATGAGGCAACAAATGATGCGGGATTACAAGATATTGACTCAGAACCTGCAAATAAGTTAGAGTCAGAAGATGACTTTGGACAAGCCGATATTGTATTATCAGTAGTTACTGGTAAGATAGTAGGATATTCAATAATAATTGTTATAGCATTAGGAATAGTTGTAACAGGAATTATTATAATAAAAAAGAAAGTTTTAAGTAAAAAATAGTAAGAAAGGAGGATAAAAATGAAAAAGCTAATAAAATATATACTTATTTCTATTATGTTAGTTTGTACATCAATAGTTATGAGTATAGTATTAACTTCACAACTAGAAACACCAAAAGTAGCATCTGCAGATATAAAAGGAGCAGATAGCGAAGTAATAAATCCAGGAGAAACTACAAGCGGTACAACAGGTGATGCAGTAGAGGATCATGTTATAGAAGATGCAGGTGATATATATGTTGTAGAAGAGCCTTTAATGGGTGATGGAGTATGGAGACCTATATCTAATGAAGGTAAAGAACAAGAGATATACTGTATTGAACCTGGTGTAACAATTAAAATTTCAGGTTTAACTAAAGAAGATGTATATGAATACGATGGACAAGAATGTGATAGAAGTTGTGGACAATGTGCAGACTGGGGAGATGCAAAATTTTCTAGTGGCAAATATGCTGGAAGACCAAAATTTAGTAATCCATACTATTATTGCCAAGGTAACCATGTTACAGAAGAAAGTGTAGAAGTAAATGGAAAACGTGTAAATAATACATATGATATAGCATATATAGTATCTTTTTATCCAGCAAAAATAGCAGGACAAGGTATGGCAGAGATGGACCCAGATTCTTGGTCAGGTGGTAAACAATATGCTGTTTGGAAATCAAATTTATCAAGAATTCCTTTACAAAATAGACATGTATATCAACAGTATGTGACAGAAGGTGAAATGATACTTAAACAATCAATAGTATATCAAAAAATGCAAGAAGACATACATGGAACAAGTTATACAGATCCAACATATGGTACAACACATGAAAAAGAAGCTGGAAAGATGTCTGTAGAACCAACAGAAGAAGAATTAAAAGAAATGCAAGCTAATATTAAGGTTGATTCAGATAATGAAAAACAACTACATAAAATAGGACCATTTAAGTTAAATTATGTATATGGTTGGAAATCAGAAATGGGAAGTAAACCAGGTGCAAGTGGTTATTATCCTGTTTCACAATATGCAATGAGTGGTATTTCAGATATGTACTTATTGACAGAAAGTGGTGAAAGAATAGATATAGCAGCATTTATAAGACCTAATGCAAAAGAACTTTTACCAGATCAAGGAGAGCCTCCTAGAGAAGGTAAAGCTGTAGGTAGTAGTTATGATGCTCCAAAGTTTTGGGATTACCAATCGCCAGATGGAAAGAAAAATCCTAACATGGTTGACTATTGGTGCTATAACCAATGGAGAAACTATCCAGCACCAAATGAAGAATTTTATGTAGAAATAGATTATGATAAAGAATTACCAGCAGCATTAAAACTACATGTAGAATATAGTTATTTAAATATTCACTTCTTAGCTTGTCAAAGGGATGGTGTATCATATGTAGTAAATGATAACCCTCACGACCATAGTGTACACCCACATGAACACTGCTGTGGAAGTGATGAAGATGGATGTTACTGTTGGTATGACCATTATGGATGTTATTTTACATTATATATAGACAAAGAACATCGTCAAGGATTAACATATTTGGACTATTATAGAGAAATTATTAAAGAGGATTTTGAAATTCCATTCTATGTAACAACCACAATGAAAATGGGAGGATTTGTATTTGAAGATTCTCCACAAACAAAAGACGAAGTTGCTAATGGAGTTATGGATGGAACAGAACATAAACTACCAAATATTCAAGTATCATTATATCAAGCAGATGAAAAAGGAAATATTGTATTAGATAAAGATGGAAATGGAAAATTAGCAAAACTTAAAACATTACAAGAAGAATTTCCAGGGCTAAGTGAACAACAAATAATAGATCAAGCATTTAATGGTGATAGAGAAGCTTATGAGAATGACTATAAGAGAAGAATAAATCCAACATTAACAGATGAAAATGGATACTATGAATTTAGAGGGCTTACATTAAACAGAAAATATGTCGTTAAATTTACATATAATGGACAAGATTATATGCCAACAGAATATCTAACCAAATTGGATGATTATTCATATGCTTCTGTAGAAGAAATGACAAAACAAGATGCATATGATACTCCAAGTAATCCAGAAGATATGAGGCAAAGATGGAGAGAAACATCGAAAGGATTAGAGAAAAAATCTGAAAGAGACAGATATACAGAGAGATTTAAAGAAATAGGTTCATATCCCAAAAATTATCCTTCGACAGATTCACTTGGAGAAGTAGGAGATTATAATGAAGTATTTTCAATATATGAATTATTAGGATTTGAACTACAAAAAGATGGAAAATACGAACAAGTTGGAACAAGATTAGTAGACAGTTTCTTAACAATAGAAGATGGAAAGATAGTAGATAGAAGTGTAACTGTAAATGACGATGGAGTTGTAACTGTAAATCCAGATGAAAAAATTGAAGAAGGATTGATAAGCCAAAAAATTAAAGAATATATAGAGAAAAATCATAAATATCCTGAAAATTTAAAAGACGATATATATAATGACATAGTTAATATAGTTGGAGGAGATAAAGACTTAACTTGGAGAATGTTACAATTTATAGAAGATTGTAAAATAAATTCTTATACAATAAATAATATAGAAGATGATTCAAGTTATGACTTATATCCAGTATATGATGAATTTACAACATATGTATCAAGTGGTAACAAATATCCAGAAAACAGTTATTCAGATGGAACATTTGATGAGAATGCTTCTACATATGAAGATCATACACAATTAACTGGAGGTACAGGAGAATATAAATACATAAAATTTGAAGTTATAAATGGAGTTACACAAAAAGTTGAAACAACAGCTTCAGATCCAGATGCAATAAAAGAACCTATTGAAAAATATAAGAATATTACATATAAAAATATTTATCCAGGTCAATTGTATGTAAACCAAGGTTTATGGAGAAGACAAGAAGTTGACTTAGCATTAGAAAAAGACATTTATAAAGCAACAGTTAAAATTAATGGTAAGACAGAAGTATATGACTATGATAGCTACGGACATGGTGTAATTACACCATCTGAGATATCTGCTCTAAAGAAAAAATATACACATAATGGAGTATTTGACGAAGCAGGATTTAAAGAAGCATTAAATAAGTTATTTACAGATACAGCTAGAGAACGTTGGGATATCCACTTAAGAATGGCAGATTATGCAAATTACTATGAACCTGTACATAATAGAGCAATATATAGAGCAGACTATGAATATGTATCACAACCTGGTAGAACAGGTGCACCATTAGATGTATATATTACTTATAAAATTTCTGTTAAAAACCAATCACAAACAATTCTAGGTCAAGTGTTAGAAGTTGTAGATTACTATGATGAAGATTTTGAATACATGGAAGACTTATCTTGGGTAACATATGAAGATGGAATTATAGGAGATAAAGACAAAGCAGAAAATACAGGTGATGATAAAGGGGCTAACTATATAAGTTCAGAAGAATATTACAATATGATGGACAATATAGAAAATGGAGCCACAGCAGATGAAATAAAAAATGCAAAAGATATAAAATCATCTAACCATACAAAATATGATGGAGATACAGAAAGCGACATAACAGAAAGAACAATAACAGATGGTAATACCGGATTAAGAGCTAATTATGATGCAGTATATGTAAAAGGATTAGAAGATAAGAAATTAGCAGCAGGAGAAAAAGCATATATTTATTTAACATTTAAGATAAAGACAGATGGAAGCGGAAAAGTAATAATTAATGAAAGCAAAAATGATGATGATGAAGACAAAATGAACTTTGCAGAAATTAATGGTTACACAACTTTCTATAAAGACAATACAGTATTACCAAACTACGGAACTGTAGGTTCAAATGACCAAGCAGGATTAATAGATATAGATTCTAAACCAGGTAATTTAGAAGCGGATGACTTAGAAGAAGAAAGATATGAAAGTAACTTCGAAGATGACACAGACAGAGCAAAAGCTTTACATATTTATGTAGATGATGAAGCGGAAAGAAAATTAAATGGTGTAGTTTGGGAAGACCAAAGAAATGTAACAGTAGATGGAGCAACTATAGGTGATGGTATAAGACAGAAAAATGAAAATACTGTAAATAATATTTGGGTAGAACTTTATGAAATAGAATTAGACAATAAAGGAAATCCAATAAAAGAAGCAGATGGAAGTTATAAACTAAAAGACGGAGTAGTTCAAATTTATGAAGGTGGAAAATGGACATCAGCAAATGAAAATACAACAGGAAAAGGAAACTACGAATTTACAGGCTTTATACCAGGTGACTATATAGTAAGATTTAACTACGGTAATGAACATAATGCAACATATAATGGTCAAGATTTTAAATCTACAACATATCAAGTAGGAATTGACCAAAGCGGAAAAACAGATGCATATACGGACACAAATAAAGAAGGAAGATATGAAGGTTATAGAGATGTAGAAAAACAAAATGAAACTGGACTATATGGATATGATATAGCTAAAGCAGATCAAGATGAAAACAACTATTCAGATGCAAAAGATATTTGGTCAAGAAGAGAACAAATAAACAATTATAGTAACAACAATGGAAAAGGTGTAACAAATGAATTAGCATATACATTATCTCAACATACAACACCAAATCCAAATACTGAAATGAAAGCCGAGACTGGTGCAATTGTTGCAGAAGTTGAGTATAACAGACAGAATTCTAACTCAAGTTCAAATGTAGAAGGAGAGTCAGATAGAGGAGACAATAATTATAACAGTAATAGTGATGAATTATATGCAGATGGTAATGACATCAACACAGAATATTCATTAAATAACGTAGACTTTGGATTAGTTGAAAGACCAAAAGCACAACTTGAGTTAAACAAAAAAGTTACAAATGTTAGATTAACACTTGCAAATGGACAAATTATAGTAGATAGTACAACACAAGGACCATATCTATCTTGGGTAAATGGAAAGGCTTATAATATAATTAGTAAACGTACAGAACAAAAAGATACAATTTATGAGACAGATTATAGCAAGAAAAAAGACGGAGAAAGATATAAGGACGATAAAGGCGGACATGGTACAGAATACTATGAATACAGAAAAGAACTTATAACAGACAAATTTACATCACAAGCATCAGGAAAAGGTTATAATGGTTTAATCCAAATAAATATGGATGAAGAGTTAATGCATGGTGCTACTATAAGAATTGAATATACTCTTACAGTAACAAACGCAGGCGAAATAGACTTCGATGGTAAAGGTTTCTATTATAGAGCAGATGACCAAAACAATGAGCAAGAAAAGAAGGGTAGATTAGTAACAACTAGTGCAGACCAAGTAATAGACTATGTAAATAACAACCTACAATTTAGAGAAGAAGACAATAAACAAGTTTGGTCAATTATTTCTACAGATGAAGTAATAAATGGACAAAACGGCGAAGGTAGTAAATTGGTAAATGGTACAGTAGCAGGAGTAATTAAGAAAAACGTGGGAGGAAGAGATGTAAATCAATACAACAGCATAGTTCAAACAGAAACTTTGAAAAAGGCTTTAGTACCACAAACTAAAAATTCAAATTCAGCAGATACATCTATTAGCACTAAATTAGTATTATCACAATTAATAACAGCACAAAATGATACAGATGACTTAACATATGATAATATTGCAGAAATTGTTAAAACAACAAATAGCGTTGGTAGAAGAATGGCATACTCAGTAGCTGGTAACCAAGACCCAACACAAATTCCATCAGAAGTAGATGCAGCTAAAGCAGAAAGAGTAATGATATTACCACCATTTGGTAGTGCAACATATGTTTATATAATAATTGCTATTGCAGCAGCTATAATCTTAGCAGTCGGAATAGTATTAATTAAAAAGAAAGTTATAGGCAAAAAAGAATAATACATTATGAAAAATAACTTAACTTAATAAAAAATAGTTCATACAAAAGTATGGACTATTTTTTATGTTATGCTTTGAATTTTTTATAAAAAATATTTATTAGAATTAGAGGAAATTTACTTAAATGGTCTATTTTTTAGCTCTTTTTTCGTTCTCGTATTGTAATTTTAGTCATTTTGTTATAAAATTATGGCAATAAAATGTTAAGTTCTGAACAATAATAACGAAATTGTACACAAAATGTAAATAACTTTTTTAAATTATGTGGCAAAATCGACAGAAATTACACTAAAGATATATTAAAATAAACAAGCGATGAACAATAATTGAAAAAAAGTAGGGGTGACCATTATGTTTCAGAATGTAGAAAAGAACATTAATAATAGACAAGATTTTAATGAAGCTTTTTATGATAAAAAAGACAAAATGAAAATAGCAATAAAAAGCCTTTTATCTATAAATAACATAATAATTTATATTATAGCTTTTATGGTGTCAATGGTAGGATTTTCGTCACATAATATTATGTTAGGGCTTAGTCCATTTGCAATTGCTTTTATGGCAGCAATGTTAAGCAATGGGAATCCAGTCGGAATAGTTTATATTTTAACATTAATAGGAACTTTTATAAAATTTGGTCCAAATATGCTTCTTACTTATGTTTTAACTTCTCTAGTATTTTTTGCAAGTAGTTTGTTTGTAAGACATAACATAATAGAAGACACCAATGAGGAAAAAAGATTAGGAGTACACTTATTTGCAAGTGTTTTAATAGTTCAAATAGTACCAATGTTCTTTAGAAGTTTTCTTTTATATGATTTATTACTTGCTATTATGGTAGCGGTTATTACATTTATATTTTATAAGATATTCGCAAATTCAATAATTATGCTAAAAGAATTTAGAAATAAAAAAGCTTTTACTATAGAAGAGGTTATAGGAACAAGTTTGCTTCTAGCAATTGCAGTATGTGCAGTTGGAGATTTAAGTATATTTGGCTTTAGCATAAAAAATATTTTAAGTATTTTAATAGTATTAATACTTGGCTGGAAAAATGGAATGTTAGTTGGTGCAACAGGTGGTATTACAATAGGTGTTGTACTAGGAATTATTAGTGGAACAGAGCCTATGATGATTGCAGCATATGCAATTTCTGGACTAATTGCAGGAATATTAAATAAATTTGGAAGAATTGGTGTAGTAGTTGGATTTATATTAGGAAATGTCATTCTTACATATGTTGCAAACGGAAATACAGTTCCAATAATTACGATACAAGAAATTTTAATCGCATGCTTGGGACTTTTAGCAATACCTAAAAAATTAAAAATTAATATAGAAGATTTATATGGAAAGACTAAATTATTACCAGAAACTACAGGAAGAAGTATAGGGGAAGCCCAAGACAACACTATTTTAAAATTAAATAGTATGTCAGAAACAATTGCAGATTTAGCAAAAGGATATAAGACAATAGAAAAAGAAGATAAAAAATTAAAGAAACAAGAGCTTTCTAATGAAAATATTTTTATAGAAGAATTGAAAAATAACTTAATAAATTTAGAAGAAAATATTCTTTTTGATGATATATATAACAATAATAACAACATTTTACATGAAATATTTGAAGAACTATTAAAAAATGATGTTATATATGAAAAAAACTTAGTTAGCATTTTTGAAGCTCATAATAATTATATAGTAGGTTTCCATGAAAAAAACAAAGCGGTGGAAGCAGACATTTCTAAAATGATAAATGCAATAAATTCATCTTATAGATTAAGCAGAGTGAATTTTGTATGGAAAAAGAAAATAGAACAAAATAAAGAAAATATTTCAAACCAGCTAGAAGGTGTATCGCAAGCTATTGCAGATTTAGCAGATGAAATAAAGAAAGACAATGAAGATGAATTTGCAGATAAAAGAGAAGAATTAATGAGAGCATTTCAAGAAAAAAAATTCGACATACGAAATTTAAACATAAAACGCTTAAAAAATGGTAGATATATTATAGATATATATCATAACCTATGTGATGATTTGGAAGGCAAAAAATGCAATATAAAAAGAATTAAGACTATATTAGAAAGAATTTTAAAAGACAAATTTATAATACAGCATCAAGAATGTGGATTACGTGAAAGCAAGGAACAATGCAAATTTACATATATGTCACAAGATAAATTTTCTGTACAAATTGGTATTTCTAAAACTACTAAAGCTGGTTCACCAGTATCTGGAGATACAAACTTAGAAACTAAATTAGAAGATGGAAAATATTTATTAGCAATAAGTGATGGAATGGGCTCTGGTCCAGAAGCAATGAAAAGTAGTAAGGTTGCAATTAAAACTTTGGAAAGATTACTAACAGCAGGATTTGACAAAACAATGTCATTAAAACTTATTAATTCTATTTTAGAGATAACTCAAAAAGACGATATGTATGCAACTTTAGATGTAGAAATATTAGACTTATACAGTGGAATTATGGAATTTGTAAAAAATGGGGCATGTCCTACATATTTAAAAAGAAATAAAGAAGTTCAATTACTAAAAGCAAATACACTTCCAGCAGGAGCTATAGAAAAAATGGACCTAGAAGTATATGACTGCGATTTACAAGATGGGGATATTATAGTAATGTGTAGTGATGGTGTAATAGAGTCTAATGACGAATATATAAACAAAGAAGTATGGGTAAAATATTTATTAGAAGATATGCAAACAGATGATGCTCAGAAGATAGCAGATATATTGTTAAAAGAAGCTATAGACAATGATTATGGAACACAAAAAGACGACATGACAGTTATTGTGGCAAAAATAAGCAAGAAAATAAGATAATTAAAAAAAGAATATAGTAAAAATGAGTAAATCAAGTAAAATAATCGTAAAAGATCAAGTAAAAATTAAGCATAAAGTAAAGCAATAAAGTAAAAAGTAAGAAATATTTAAATATTTGGAATAACCTTAGTTTAAGTATTTCTTACTTTTTTATTATACATTTTTATGAAGCTTTTTTATTAATTATTACTTTAATATATTCTCCTAATTCTTGATCAGAGAGTTGTAATAAATCAATTAATTTTTTTAAGATATCAGTTCTAGGAAGGCAATTTTCTTGGTCTATTCTTATGTATTGTCTTAAACTTATTTCTAATAAATTTGCCATTTTTTCTTGGGTATAACCCATAATTTTACGTTTTTCTTTAATCACGGTAACATCACCATATAAATTATGTCATAATTTGTCATATAATCATATTGACATTAAATGTCACCATTTATATAATATAGGTACAATTTGTTCTAGTTAAAAATAACTATAGTATAAATTAAGGAGGAAACAGAGGATGAAAAACAAAGGAATAACGCTAATAGCGTTGGTAGTAACAATTGTTGTTCTTTTAATATTAGCAGGAATAACAATAAGTCTAGTGTTTGGTTCAAATGGAGTAATACAAAAAGCCCAAGACAGTAAAGAACAAACAGAAATAGGAGAAATGAGAGAAAAGCTAGAAATGGCAAAAGTGCCAGTATATGCAGATGGAAATGGCTCATATAAAGTGCAGGATTATTGGGATAGAATAGAAAGTGAAGGATTAATAGCAGATAAAACAGTGGACATAATAGACAATGGAGATGGAACATATGAAGTAACAACAACACCAGGATATGTATTTGAAATAACAGTAGAACCAAATAAAGAAATAGCAGAAAATATAATAATAGGAGAATGCATAGGAAAAGGCGAAAACTTAAGTATAGGAATAAGAGTAGTAAAAAAGACAACAAACAGTATAGAAATAGAAGTAGTGAGAGCAGAAGGAGCAAGTAACTTTAAATACTCAATAAAAAAACAAGGAGAAGAATACGGAGCAGCAGAAGAGAAAAGCGAAACAAGACATGTATTTAGTGGATTAACCCAAGGAGGAATATACACAATAAAAGTGGAAGCAACGAAAGATGGAGAGCAACAAATAGTAGAAAAAACAGTACAAGTAGGAGAAATACCATTAGCGATAGACGGAGACGTAATATGGACAGGAAATGG
>ERZ832317.1575-NODE-1575-length-28834-cov-9.926995_pt1 | contig 28834 bp, 13 predicted proteins | sample MGYA00519695_ERZ832317 | MGnify/ENA primary metagenome ERZ832317 (study PRJEB31850, sample SAMEA3708726) | human gut metagenome | biome: human gut; feature: human-associated habitat; material: faeces | place: China | collected 2014 ...
GAATTATGCAGAAAAACCTTGTCATTGTCGAGTCTCCGGCAAAAGCAAAAACGATCGAGAAGTTTCTTGGGAAAGATTTCAAGGTCCTTTCAAGTTATGGACATATACGCGATCTGAAGAAAAAAGAATTCAGCATTGACGTAAAGAAGGACTTCAAACCCGACTACGAAATTCCGGCAGACAAAAAGGCTCTGGTTAGTACACTGAAAGCAGAAGCAAAAAGCGCAGAAACCGTATGGCTCGCATCCGATGAGGACCGCGAGGGGGAGGCTATTGCCTGGCATCTGTACGAAGTCTTAAAACTAAAACCTGAAAACACCAAACGAATCGTATTTCATGAAATTACAAAGAGCGCAATCTTAAAAGCGATCGAACGACCACGCGATATTGATCTCAACCTCGTAAATGCACAGCAGGCACGACGGATTCTGGACCGTATCGTAGGTTTCGAACTTTCACCTGTACTCTGGAGAAAAGTAAAACCGGCCCTCTCTGCCGGACGTGTTCAGTCGGTTGCTGTTCGTCTGATTGTAGAGCGTGAACGTGAAATACATGCCTTCAAGACAGAAGCCGCTTATCGCGTCACCGCCATATTCCTCGTTCCGGACACAGATGGCAAGTCGGTGGAGATGAAAGCGGAACTGACACGTCGCATCAAGACGAAAGAAGAAGCAAGAGCTTTCCTCGAAGCTTGTCAGGGAGCCACTTTTACAATCGAAGATATAACTACCCGTCCGGTAAAGAAAACACCTCCTGCACCGTTCACCACTTCTACGTTGCAACAGGAAGCTGCACGTAAATTGGGATATACCGTTGCGCAGACCATGATGCTTGCACAACGCCTGTACGAATCGGGATTTATCACTTATATGCGTACGGACTCTGTCAACCTCTCGGATTTTGCAACAATAGGAAGCAAAGAGGCTATCACTAAAATGATGGGAGAAAACTACGTACATCCCCGTCACTTCGAGACAAAGACCAAAGGTGCACAGGAAGCTCATGAGGCTATCCGCCCCACCTATATGGAAAACCAATCCATCGAAGGGTCAGCGCAGGAAAAGAAATTGTACGACTTGATATGGAAACGCACCATCGCTTCCCAGATGGCAGACGCGGAGCTGGAAAAGACAACTGCTACAATCAGCATAAGCGGTAACAAAGATGTATTCACAGCTACCGGCGAAGTGATCAAGTTCGACGGATTCCTGCATGTATACCGTGAGTCCTACGATGATGACAATGAACAGGAAGATGAAAGCCGCTTATTACCTCCTTTGAAAAAAGGCCAGCGACTGGAATACGGCCCTATCATCGCAACCGAACGGTTCACTCAACGCCCGCCACGCTACACGGAAGCAAGTCTTGTGCGCAAACTGGAAGAATTGGGTATCGGACGTCCGTCTACGTACGCTCCGACAATTTCCACCATCCAACAACGCGAATATGTAGAGAAAGGAAACAAAGATGGGGAAGAACGCCTGTTCAACGTATTAACCCTGAGAGAAAATCAGATTAAAGACGAAAATCATACTGAAATAACCGGTGCGGAAAAAGCGAAATTATTTCCTACGGACACAGGTATCGTAGTCAATGATTTCCTCACTGAATATTTCCCGAACATTCTGGATTACAACTTCACAGCCAGTGTAGAAAAGGAATTTGACGAAATTGCAGAAGGAGAAGCGCAATGGACTTCCATCATGAAAACGTTTTATGATAAGTTCCACCCATCTGTAGAAAACACTCTGGCTATCAAGACTGAACATAAGGTAGGAGAACGCATATTGGGAGAAGATCCGGTAAGTGGCAAACCTGTTTCAGTTAAGATTGGACGTTTCGGTCCTGTCGCACAGATCGGCACGGCAGATGATGAAGAAAAGCCTCGCTTTGCACAAATGAAGAAAGGGCAATCTATGGAAACCATCACATTGGAAGAGGCACTGGAATTGTTCAAATTACCCCGTACATTAGGCGAATACGAAGGAAAAACAGTAAGTGTGGGTGTGGGGCGTTTCGGTCCTTATGTTTTACATAACAAGGTATATGTATCTCTGCCGAAAGCTGCCGATCCGATGACCATCACTTTGGAAGAAGCGGAGCAACTAATTCTGGAAAAACGCCAGAAGGAGATGGAACGTCACCTCAAGAAGTTTGAAGAAGAACCGGAACTTGAAATTCTGAACGGACGTTACGGACCTTATATCACTTACAAAGGTTCCAACTATAAGATTCCCAAAGATATTGTTCCACAGGATTTGACATTGAAGAGTTGCTTGGAACTAATCAAGGTACAGAACGAAAAAGAACCTGGTACAACCAAGAAAAGGAAAACGGCTCCAAAGAAAAAATAAACGGAAAAAAGGTGTTGCTCTGATAATCATTGCAACACCTTTTTCCGTTTATAACATATTGTTCAAGAGAATATTACATTCTGGCAGGAACTTCAATACCCAGCAGTCCCATTCCTAAACGAACGACTTTAGCCACATTGGCAGAAAGAGCGATACGGAATACTTTCACCGCTTCATTCTCTTCACGTAAAATGCTGAAGTCATGATAGAACTGATTATATTCTTTCACCAAATCGTATGTATAGTTGGCAATAATAGACGGGCTGTAATCTTCACCGGCTTGCTTCACAACGGCTGCAAAATCAGCTACCATCTGAATCAGTCCTTCTTCCTTTTCACTCAATTCGATTCCTGCCGGGATTTGTTCGGGAACAACAATACCGGATTCGGCCGCTTTCCGCAGAACCGATTGGATACGCGCGTAGGTATATTGTATGAACGGTCCTGTATTACCATTGAAATCAATGGATTCTTTCGGATTGAATGTCATATTCTTACGGGCATCAACCTTGAGGATAAAGTATTTCAAAGCACCCAACCCCACAATACGAGCGATATCATCCGCTTCTTCCTGTGTCAAGCCATCCAACTTGCCAAGTTCCTGTGAGGTTCCTTTAGCAGTAGCGATCATCTCTTCCATCAAATCGTCGGCATCCACTACTGTACCCTCACGGGATTTCATCTTACCTTCCGGCAATTCCACCATTCCGTAAGAGAAATGCACCAGACTCTTTCCCCACTCAAAACCCAATTTATCGAGCAAGATAGAAAGTACCTGGAAGTGATAATTCTGCTCATTACCCACAACGTAAATCATCTTGTCAATCGGATAATCAGCGAAACGAAGTTTGGCCGTACCAATATCCTGTGTCATGTAGACAGAGGTTCCGTCACCACGAAGAAGCAGTTTGTGATCCAATCCTTCGGCAGTCAGGTCCGCCCATACGGAACCATCTTCTTTCTTGAAGAAGAAACCCTTCTCGAGCCCTTCCATCACCTTCTCTTTTCCTTCGAGGTAAGTATTGGATTCATAATATATCTTGTCGAAGCCGACACCCATCATCTTGTAAGTCTCATCAAATCCTGCATATACCCAGTTGTTCATCATCTCCCACAATCCGCGTACTTCCGGGTCACCGGCTTCCCACTTCACCAACATCTCACGGGCTTCCTGCATCAACGGAGATTCCGCTTCGGCTTTCGCCTTCGCTTCTTCATCGTTCATCCCCTGAGCTGTAAATTGAGCCATCAGTTCCTTCACTTCGGCTTTATAATGCTTATCGAAAGATACATAATAGTCACCCACCAGATGATCGCCCTTCTTGCCCGAAGTCTCAGGTGTTTCACCGTTTCCGTATTTCTTCCATGCCAACATGGATTTACAGATATGGATACCACGGTCGTTTACGATATTAGTCTTTACTACCTTGTTGCCGTTGGCAGCCACAATGTTGGCCAATGCGTTACCTAAAAGGTTATTGCGCACATGTCCCAAGTGAAGCGGTTTGTTTGTATTCGGAGAAGAATACTCGATCATTACCAACGGAGAAGTTTCGGTAGCTTTTACCAGACCATATTGCTCGTCAGCCTGAATCTCATTGAGCAGTTCAATCCAGGTAGCCGACGCAATAGTCAGGTTCAAGAACCCTTTTATCACATTAAAAGCAGCTACAGCCGGTTCGTTGGCTTTCAGATACTCACCGATTTCCTGGGCTGTCTGCTCCGGTCCTTTTCTTGACATTTTCAGGAAAGGGAACACGACCAAAGTCAGATGTCCTTCAAACTCTTTCTTCGTTTTTTGCAACTGCACCATCTTTTCAGGGACTTCCTGACCGTAGAGTGCTTTGAGTCCGTTGATGACGGACGCTACAAGTTTATCTTCTATCTTCATATTTACAATTATTTTCTGCGTACAAAGATACAGGATAATTTATAAAGGTTGCTCTTCTGAAGAAGAATTATTCTTCGCACCACGCTGATATATAGAAGGTGAGACTCCGAATTGCATCTTAAAACGTCTGCTAAAATAGAACGGATCATCGATACCTACCCGATAGGAAACCTCAGCCACTGTCAAATTTTCACCGGAAAGCAACAGTTCCGCAGCCTTTTTCATACGGATGATACGCAAGTATTCGTTAGGAGCATAACCGGTTACCCCTCGTATTTTCTTGTAAAATGCGGTACGCCCCATCTTCATTAGTGAAGCAAATTCATCAATAGTCAGTTCCGGTCGGGAAAGATGTTTCTCCAAAACAAGATTCAGACGATCGGCAAATTCCTTATCCCTGTCTGTAGAACAGACTGCCGGACGCATGATTCCCGGCTCATTCAAGTACTTCTCACGCAGCTTGTCACGCTGTTCGATCAATTGGAATACACGTGCCAACAGTAACTTAATGCTGAACGGTTTAGGAATATAAGCATCCGCACCGGACTCTATACCTTCCAGATATTTCTCCGGCGAACTCAAAGCAGTCAGCAGAATAATGGGAATATGACTCGTATCAAAGTCCGACTTCAACTTCTTTGTGACCTCAAAGCCTGTCATTCCTGGCATTAGAACATCGCAGATAATCAGATCTGCATCATAGGAACGTGCCTTCTCGAAACCGGATGTACCGTCGGCAGCCACTTCTACTTCAAAATAAGCCCCGATCTCCTCTTTCAAGAACTGGCGGATATCATTATCATCCTCTATTATCAATATCTTCCGTTTATTCAACGGATTTTCTACTTTCCCAAACTCCTGCAGTTCACGTTCTTCCTCCCCGAAATCGTTCCCCCCTGCCCAATGGACATCATGTGCATTGGCTTCTCTCAGCAACGCATTATTCGCAACAAGAAAATCTTTTTCTTCATAGACTGATTTGTCCGTCGGAACAGAGACAGTGAATACAGAGCCACCACCCTCGTTATCCGCATACTTGATTGTTCCCTTATGAACCTGCACCAATTCATGAGTCAGATGTAGTCCTACACCGATACTGTCGCCAGAGAAACTGCTTTGCATAAAACGTTTGAACAACTCAGCCTGTTTTTCTTTAGGTATTCCAACTCCGGTATCCGAAACCTGTATCTGTAGCATTTTCTTCACTTCATCCACAGTGACGGATAAAACAATACACCCATTGGAAGGAGTATATTTAAAGGCATTCGACAACAGGTTATAAGTCACCTTATCCAGATTTCCCTTATCAATAAACATCTTATAGGAAGGAACAGAAGGATTAAACCGGAAATCCATCTTCTTCTGTTCGGCTATATCACCAAAACTCAGGAAAATCTCATAAAGAAAAGCTACCACATCTGTCTCTTCCAACGACAAAGCCAATTTATTATTCTGCATTTTGCGGAATTCCAATAATTGATTAATCAGCCTCAACATACGCTGCGTACTCTTATCCATCGTCTTTAAAGGATGCACCAATTCTTTAGGGATATCACTGATACGCTGTATCCGTTCCAACGCACCTTGAATCAACGTAAGCGGAGTGCGGAACTCATGAGAAATATTTGTAAAAAAGACCAGTTTGTACTCAGTCAACTGTTTCTCCACACTGATACGATTTCGCAAACGGCTGAAATTACGGACAACCCGGTAAGTAAAGTACAGAGCGACCATGACCAACAAAGCATAACAGAGGAAAGCCCATCCTGTTTTCCAGAACGGAGGCTTGATCACAATAGTCAGAGTTGTCTCCTTATCATTCCAAATACCAGCCTCATTGCAAGACTTCACATGCAGGATATACGTTCCGGGATTCAGATATTTATAGGAAGCAAAATTAAGTGAGGAAGGAGCACTCCATTCCTTGTCGTAGTTTTCAAGCCAATACATATATTTAGCCTGTCCGCTATCAGAATAATCGAAGGTAGAGAAGTCTATCAGGAAAGAATTCTGAAAATATTTAAGTTCCATTCTGTCGGAGTAAGCCAGCGAATGTGTTAATGGAGAGTCCGTAGTTCCGGGAACTACTTGAATCCCATTGACATATAAATCCGTAAGAACCACCGGCAAGAAGGATTCATTGCTTTTTATCTGCTCGGGATCAATAATAGTCAGTCCGTAATTCGTACCGAACAGCAATCTGCCATCCGCCCCCACGTATGCACAATTCTCACTATATACATTACTCAATGTATACGAAGAGAAGAAGTAGTTGTCGAACGACTTCGTATCCGGATCAAACTTGGAGATTCCATATTCAGTTGCAATCCAGAGTTTTCCATGCTTATCCTCCAGAATGGACTGGACTACATTATTGACCAGCCCTTCATTTACTCCATAATGTTCATATCTCAGTACATTATAGTTATCTTCCGGTTGGCAGAGATTAAGCCCCATCCCCGAAGTTCCGGTCCATATCCGTCCCTTACTATCTTGAAAAATACATTTTATCTCATTACTACAAAACTTTCCGTTCGTATGGCTGAACCAATGATAATTTTCAGGGTCGGCAATTAAAGAATCCGGATGGAAGATACAAATCCCCTCACTAGTTCCCATCCATATCATCCCATTCTTATCTTCCTGAAATGCACGGACCATCTGTACCCCATATCTCCCCTGAAAAAAATGCCGGAACTTATAGGTACCCTCCGAAGCAGGCTCCGCCAGATCAAGCCCGCCCCCAAATGTCCCGATCCACATCCGGTCCTTAGCATCCCGACAAATAGCAAATATATTATTGTTGGATAGTGTCGTAAGATCCAGCTTATCATGCCTATACCAATCCTCTCCTATCTTCAGTCCTTCGCCACGTGTTCCCATCCAAAGCTTTCCTCCGGCATCCTTCTCCATCGCATAAATGTTCGATTGGTAATAGGTTTTATCCATCTTCCGGTTGAAATACGCATCATAAGTAAAAAGACCACCTTTACGAGTAGTAATTCCGATATCACCATTCGGCATTTCCTCTATCATACGTATAGCATTAGAACGGTCGAACAGCTCCGGACTTTCCGGATAAATACGGGTAGTCCCTTCATTCAAAACCGAAATGCGGGCTACTCCCGAATATTCGGAACTCACCCATATTCCTCCTGCCCGGTCCTCCATAACAAACAACAGGAAATCAGAATTGATATAACTGTTTTCAGTAATACCTGCTGCAAAATGTTCCAGCTTGTCTTCAATAGGATCATAAGCAAACAGCCCGTTTCCATAAGTCGAGATCCAAATGATCCCTCGAGAATCATGAACAATATGATAGCGTTCAAAATCAATATGGTCGAGTTTATCCTCCGGTATAAACTGAAAAGATTTCACTTTACCGGTGGCTGCGGAAATGTAATGAACACATCCCGTGCGGTTATAAATCCAGTAGTCTCCACGATTGTCACAAATCACTTCTCCTTTTTTTATATCCAAATGAGTGTCAGGAGTCAACGTATATTTTACGAGATCATAATTATACACCCCCGTACTGGTAAGTATCACCCATTTATCTTTAATACGAAAATCATCCGTAAGAGACATCTTTCCGGCAACCGCAGAAAGTGCAGCTTGTTTCAGCAGTTCCTGAGTCTTTTCCTGATAAGAATAAATATCTCCATTTTCTGTAAGGAAATAAACTCTATCCCCATTAGCCAGCATAGAGACAAAATGTAAGGCACGGTCTACGATCTTAACCTCACCGTCTACGACCAAAGCCAACCCCCGTTTCGTGCCGATCCAAATACGTCCGTCATTATCCTCGCGTACAAAGTTCACCCGATTATCCGGTAAGTTTCCCGCTTCCGTCTTAAATACAGTAGAAATCAATATCCCCTCTTCTTGATGTATAACTCTTCTAACTCCGTTATCCGGATGCCACAACCAGACATCTCCACAAGAAGCCAGGAATAGTTTCGAATAATTCCGGTCCTGATCCTCCGGTTCCATATATTCTACAAAACACGCCTTCTGCAGATCATAGCAGCTATACAGACGAACAGTAGTTCCCATCCACAGAAAACCATGTTTATCTTCGGTGATATTAAAGATCCGGTTATCTGCCAACGATGGCTTCCCATCATTTCCCGGTTGGAAAGTCAGAAAAGAATTACCGTCATAGCGGCTTAATCCGTTCAATGTGCCAAGCCACAAGAAGCCTTTGCTATCCTGGTACATATACCGTACGGAGTTACTGGGCAATCCATCACTCGTTTTCATCTGGCGGGAACGTAATTCAATACCCGCATAGGTATTAAGAACAGAGATTAGAAACAAAATAAAAGCGAACAGGAATCTTTTCTTCATCATAGATTTCAAGATTAATAATAAATGTCTAACAAAAATAGCGAAGAATTTTGGAATAATAAAATTAGTCCGAACCGGAAATAAAACAAATTTATGCTCTCCCCAGTCCAGACTATACACAATTATTAAACAATCTAAAAAACCTCTATATATTCAAATACCACTTCTCTTCAGATGAGAAATCCGGCATGGATAATCCCGAACGCTCATATTTCCTGCCTATCACTTCTTTCAGATACTCACTGCCGGAGCCTGCCTTTTCCTTATTCATACGTCTGGCCACACGAATCAGATCACCCCAACGATGTCCTTCAAAAGCCAGTTCCAAAGCAGATTCTTCTATCAACAGTTTCTCCATACATTGTACATCTGTTTCACCGGCTTCCGGTTCCATCTCCTTAGCTTTCAACGATACACGACCGCGAATTCCCGTAAATTCACGCCAAGGACTACGATAGTAAGGCGCATCTATACTTCGTGCATCAAAGTAAAAAGGTTCCGGATAAGGCTGTCCGTATTCATAACTGGTCACACAGTCCCATTCTCTTTTAGCTTCCGATTCAGGAGTATAACGGTAAGTTGTTTTGAATCCTTCATTTAAAATCGAATAAGCAAGTTTCGTATACCCACAACGGTTCACAGCCTCCGCGTAACGTAGCAACACCTGTGCGGCACGATTCAAGAACCAACGTCCCTTTTTCTCATACGGCTTTGCCGGATCATAATCATATAAATATTTCTGAACTACATATTCACCATTTACCAGTTTGTAAGAAGAGTCACGCCCACGTCCGTCAAACTCCGCACCGTTCTTTTGTTCCTCCTTTTCCCATAAGTCGGTAACCGCATAGGCTGAAGGCATCAACTCATACTTTCCTTTTCCTTCATTGGCAAACAATTCAATCAAGGGATAATAAGGTTCAAAAGCCGGATCATAGCTTATTGTCCAAATCAACTCACTCCACAAAGCAGACTTATCTGCCGGAAAAGCGAACATATTCAGCCAGGTATTCTTGTAACTGTTCATATCGCCATCCATATATCGTTCATAAAAGACCTGAAAATAAGTATCTCCACCGGTAGAATAGCTTCCGCAACGATACCTGACCGCATTAGCCGTAGAAGCCTTATTCTCGTCGGTAGACAGGAATTTACGATATTGCACGGCAGCCTCCCGGTAATTCCCGTTCCAAAGATAAAGATCTCCCAAAAGAATACGCTTGTTAACAAAGAATCGTTTTAGGTCATACGTATCCAGTTTATACTTTATCAAGTCACTATTCAGGTAATCCTCCAAAGTCGGCAAATTCTCCATACATTCGATCAAACGGAGCAAGAGTTCATCCAACCCGATTTTCGGCAGTTGCTCCAGCTTCGAAGCATCTTCAACAGATACAGTAGGCTCCGTTACATAAACCGCCTTTCCGAAATACATACCTACTTGCAGATAAGTCCAGCAACGAAGAGCCGCTACATCCGAATAAAGTTCCGAGTATTCTTCCTGTGTCAACCGATTATTGGCAAGCATATCCTCAAAGCCTGCCAAAATATCATTACAGTTCTGAATGACGGAATAATAATTCGTCATATCCGCATATTTATTTCCCGAAGAAGGAGTATTAGCATTGATTTCCTGCAATTCTATAGATGCATTATCCGTCACATCCATCAAATCGGCACGAAGTTCTCCCAAAACGATAGTCTGCTCCGCCAGCCCCATAAATTTTCCATACAATCCCAATATGGCACTATTCGCATCATCGAGGGTCTTATAATGATTCTTATATTCCACTACCGATTCCAGTTCCGCATCCACACAAGAGCCGAACAACGTACAGGCAAACAGCCCGCCAAATATGATGACATTCTTTATTGATTTCATGGTTTACCTTATTTAGAGTCCGAGTTTTAATCCTACATAAAAAGTACGTGCCTGCGGTGTCGTAAAAGAGTCGATTCCATAACTCAGAGGACTGGTACTAATGCTGGACTCCGGGTCATAGCCTTTGTAAGCAGTCCAAGTGCACAGATTCTCCGCTACGGCATATACCTGCAATCCGGTAACAATCCCCTTTTTGATAGGCACATCATAAGCCAGTGTCAGATTCTTGAATTTCAAGAAAGAGCCATCCTCTATCCAACGGTCAGAGAAGCGGGAATTCTGCATCGGGTCACCATAGGTAGCTTTCGGCATGCTTGCTGCTTGTCCGTCCATACGCCAACGGTTCATCACAGCTTTGGTCTGGTTTTCCATGCCGGACATCGCCTCCAATGTCTGACGGGTATAGTTATAGATATCATTTCCTACAGAATACGTAAACTGCGCAGAAAGCGTAAAGTTCTTCCACAAGATACGGGTATTCAATCCTCCATAGACATCCGGATTAGGATCCCCTATCACAGTTCTATCTTTTTCGTCGATATATTTATCTCCATTCATATTGACAAATCGCATATCACCGGCACCGAAAGGCAGGTCCTTCAACCCGGAACGTACGTTCAATCCGTCAGTCTGCGCTTCCGTTTCCGTGCTATACACCCCGTTTGTCCTATATCCGTAGAATACTCCTAACGGTTTACCTACTTCTGTCAGAACCGTACCACCAACTATTTCCGTCTGATAACTTTCGCCTTTCAATCGGGTTACCTTGTTCTTATAGTGTGAAGCGGTAATCCCCAAATCCCATTTTAGGGAAGCTGTATTCAACAGGCGGGCATTGACAGCCACGTCCACTCCTATATTTCTCATTTCCCCTCCATTATCCACATAAGTCGAGTATCCCGAAAAAGGAGTCACGGAAGAGTAGGTAAGCATATCCTTTACTTTCGAGCGATATACATCAGCGCTTAAAGACAAACGTTCGTTCATAAGCGCTACATCCAAACCAATATTCAGTTTGCCCACCCGCTCCGGTTTCAGATTCAGATTAACCAAGTTGCCGCGTACCAATCCGTAGTTACCCATCAGATTTTGTGAAGTATAATAGCGACTCCCTGTATAATTGCCGATATCGTCATTCCCGGCTACCGAATATCCTGCACGTATTTTCAGCAAGTCTATCCATGACAATTCTTTCATAAATTTCTCCGACGATAATACCCAAGCGGCAGACACAGCCGGGAAAAGCCGGAAGAAGCCGACATTCTGTCCATAGCGGGAGGAAGCATCCGTCGACAATGTAGCATTGACAAAATAGCGGTTCTTCAAAGAGTAAGCCGCATTGCCATAGATGGAAAACCAGTTCCATGTTCCGAGTGCCCCTCCCATCTGCCGCAATGCATCCAAACCGGACTGCAAAGATTTAAACTCATCACTCGACGAATTATACGCCTTCGTCCAGTCGTCTTCCGCCTTATTGGTGGCATATCGTAAACCTACGGTTGCATCCAATTGATGTTCCGGACCGAATTTGAACAAGTAGTTGGCACGCGTTTCATCAAACAGCGAGAAAATACGCTCCGTATGATATTGCATTTCGTTTGTCACCAATGCAGTAGGGAGCTCATCGTACGGAATCCCTTGTCCCGGGTGAAAGATACTCTCTTTCGCTTTAGTCAGACGAAGTCCGAACCGCGTGCTCAAAGTCAGATTCTTCCATATATTATACTTCACATGAATGTTAGCCGTAAAACCATAATTGGAATTTTCCTGCTGCACACTGCCGGTCACTGCCGCCGGATTTGCCATACCGAAGAGATCCGTATCTTCATAATTCGGTGAGAGCTGATCCTGTTCATTATATACATAGCTTGACATAAAAGGCGACTTGACCAAAGAAGAGTAAATCGGATTCAACGGAGTCGCATTTCCTTCTTGCATCAAGTTCTTCTTACCATAGACAAAATTCATGTTTGTCTGTACCATAAACTTCTGTGAAAAAGTAATATCCGTATTGATTCTTGCAGAGAAACGGTTAAAGTCCGTACCTTTCACTACTCCTTCATTTTGCAGATACCCCAACGACAAAGCATACACGGCAACATCGTCACCACCGGTCACCCCTATTGAATAGTTATTCTTCAAACCTTCTACAAACAACTCATCCTGCCAATCGGTGCTTTTGTTATACCGATAGAAGTCCGGATTACCTTCATATCCCCAAGCTTGCTGTACAGGTCTTTCATTATTTATGAAAGGCAGTTTTTGAATATCACTACTAGAATATCCCCGACTTTGATATACATCCATCAGATAACGTTTCGACTGAGCAGCATCCAACATCGGAATACTACCAGGTTTCATATTCATCCCCATCACCGCTTGCGCTGTGATTCGTGTTTCAGGATCTTTACCTCTCTTTGTTTCTACAACAATAGCGCCATTTGCCCCTTTCACCCCATAAAGGGTCGTTGCATCCTTCAATACGGTAATCCGGTCGATGTCCTTCACGTCAATATCACAGAAAGGAGTGGAAAGATAGCCGTTTATCAGGGACGTACCGGCCGAAATATTCTCGATCACCATTCCGTCAATAATCAATAAAGGCTGATTATTTGCATAGATCGAATTGAATCCTCTCATAAACATATTCATCCCCGCATTTTCCATTCCCGAACGGGAAATCACATTCAGACCCGCTACTGTTCCTTGCAACAAGGTCTCACCGCTGGTAGACGGATTTAACGAGTTATCACCGTCCAACTGAACCACAGAAGTAGTAAGATGGCTTCCCGCCACTTCCCCCAACGGAGTTGTCACATTCCCGAATACACTCTTATGTGTTTCGTCATAGATACGTATATTCACCTCGTTCCGTCCTTTCAGCGCAACTCTTTTCTGTTGGTATCCGGGACCGGAAATCAACAACTCCACATCATAAGACGGTACTTTGATAGAGAACTTTCCGGTTTCATCCGTCATTGCCGCACTGATATCCGAGACAGTCACTCTTATTCCATTAACCGGATTTCCGGTAGCCGCTTCCACGACTGTTCCCGACACTTTCTCCTTATACTCGATACGTTTCTTCACTTTCAACGTACGAATCTTCTTATTGAACTTCTGCGCATTCGCAGACAAAGCGAACACACAAGCCAGCAAAAGAAATATATATTTTATCTTATTCATAGCATTTTCTTTCCTTTAATCGTTTCATCTGCATCCGTATCATTCACCGTCCGGAATACGAGGGACAAATTTTATATAATCAAGAAACATCATTCCGCCACTCTGATTGGCCTTGGAGTACGGATGAAAACCGGCCGTATTACAAACCATCAACTGTACTTTGCCCATTCGCGGAACATCGAAATCATATCCCTCTTCTCCTTCCACTTCTTCTTTCGGAATCATTCGGGAGCTACCGGTATCCAACGTATATTTCCGAAGCTGTACCGGATAATCCCTGTATGTCTTATCTCCCGCTACCGAATAAGCAGCAAAAGCAACCGAGTTTCCCCAATAGTTATTTTGTATCGAGCCACCGGATGAGCGGGCAAGCTGTGCATCACCCGGCATTGCCGCAAACATCTTCTGGCAGACTACCAACGTGGAAGCCTCACTTGCCGGATCTTTTGCGATATGTTCAGCCATATCATCGTAAGAAAGCCAATAAACGTCATAGGTAACAGAGTTCAACCGTACTTCATACAGCAGATAAAAATTCATATCCGTGTTATAATTACTCGTATTGAAAACAAAAGAGTACTCTGTACCTGTAACGGGGTCCTTCTGGTAAGTCCGCGAAGACACCATCACATCCTTTCCTCCACTTGCCCACGACGAGCGTGAACGGGTGTACACTTTAGAAGGTGAGTATGCACTCAAATAGTCTTCGGCCTCTACCACCACCGTCTTTATTTTGTTCTCTTTCATCTTGACATCCACCCCATTCAAGAAACGAACCACTCCATTGGAGGCTTTATATTCGCTAACTTCTATCGGCGAAGGAACGAAGTCTGCCGCTCCTGAAAAATCTACCTTCACACCACTCAGGGCTGTCGTTTCCCCTTGCTTGAAAACCAAGTCGCGAATCAGTTCGTCAACTACCAGCGAATCAGTCTGTTCCTCGTCGCCCAAACTCATATACCTCGCATATTTAGCTTTCAACTCCCGGAAGTTAAGATCTCTCAATACAACGAATGTGTAGGAAGAGTCTTCATCGTTAATCGGCATTTCCTCGAAAAAGTAATTCCGTGTAGTCCACACCGTATCATATACGGGCTGCCCCAGTTCATTCACCCCTGTCTGTACACTTCTCTCCGTATCCATTACTTTGGTAGCTTTCGCATACAGGCTGTCCAACTGTTCGTATTCTTCCGGAAACATTCCCCGAACATATTGCAGATACTCATCAATATTCATCAAAGGTTTATACGCCTTATCCACCATATGCAGGACTCCATTATTGCAAAGCACATTTGAATGTTCCGAGTCAAAACTCACAGTACTCATGGATTGATTCTTTCCGTTTATCATTTTCAAACGACTGTCCGGTTGAGTTAATGTCTTCATATTATACAAACCAAAAGCAATATGATTCTTCACTATCGCAAGTTTCTCCTGCTCATTCCATTCACCTTCTTCATAATCTGCCACCAGCTCTGAAATTGCGTCATTATCCGGCGCAAGAATTGTATACTCATATTCTCCATTCAGGATATTGACGTAACCGGTTTCCTCCAGCAAAAGATAAAAGGCAGAAAGATCCTTGTTCGCCTTTACGGCATCCAGCACACTTCCGTCCAATGTAGGAGTATCTACCTCCACATGATTGTCCCACTGGTTGTTACAGGCTGTAATCAATACCACAACTGCCAACAGCCATACACCTCTTATTATATTGAGTTTCGTTTTCATTGCTACTAATTTATCCGTTGATTTTTATTTATAAGGCCAGATATCGTCTATTTCCGGAGAATCCTCCTCTATTTGGTTACCTTTCATATCAAGCATCGGCCATACTTGATTTTCCGTAGCCGGTATAAACTGAATCATATCAAAATGATAATTCTTATCACTATACTTCTCTACCATATCGAAACGTATCGTATGGCGGCCACTGGAATATACTTTAATCGTTCCCAACAGAATACTGTTCATGCTCTTATCCGGTTTGTAGGTATACTGTTTCCACCCGTATTCCCTTTCCATTTCCGCATGATTGACCATATCCACTCCACGAAAGTCCTGCTTAGTCTTACCATCCGCATCCTTTTCATAAACAATCGTTTTGACCTGTGCTATGGTTGCTGTTTTCTCTAAGACCTGATCATCCTGGTTTTCCTGTTTAAAAGTTGTTTTCAGTATCGGTCCTCTCTTTGATGAACTGGAATGGCGATAACATAACCATACTTTATAAGTACCGTCTATCAATAAAGGTAACGTGAACTCAAAGGCCTTCACATAGCCACCGGTAGTGATGGAGAACGTCAGATAATCACCATTTACATACTGTTGGTTCAGATTCATCGAAGGATTATCATCACTCATATTTACTACTCCATAAGTAATATCCGGATTACCGCTACCTCTATCCGATTCGAATTTGACATCTTGATTTAAGTCTTTCATCTTAAACTTCTTGGTCTCCTTGCGATAGGCCGGATCCGATTTAATCTGCGGCAAGTCACACATATCGAAATCCACCCGATAGGCAGAACGTATCTTAATCTCCAATAAACCTCCGACTTCCTGCATCACTCCGTCCTCACAAGTCAAGTCGGTGTATTCACTATTTCTTAGCAGTTCGATTCCTGCTTCATAACTGGAAGCGCTCTTAAACCGGTTCAGCACAATGGACTGTCCGTCCATGGTACTGGTGATCACCTGATTCTCCACTTTAGTCATAACGGCCGATGTCCCTCCCAATAAATCAACAATATACCGTCGTCCTATTCCGATATGATAAGCCAGGAAGTTCTTTACCAATTCATCTTCCGCTATCCCCACCATATTCTTTTTCAAACGTACCAGCAGTTCCGCCTTATTATGGATACCTTCATCATTGAAAGTCTCATTACTCTGCACATAAACGGTATAAGTAGTATCATTTGTCATGACACCGGCCAAATACTCTTCATACTCGGCAAATAAGTCTTTGAACAAAGAATACTTTTTGGTAGGCAAAACAGCGACTTGCTGTCTCAAAGTCAATTCCGGTTTTTCCAATACCGCGTCAATCACGTGCAATACTCCATTCCCAAGCAAAACATCTTTTGTCACCATCCGTGCCTTACGGTCTACCATTACGTACACATTCCCACTTTCATCACTCTCCGTTTTAGTAGTCAGATAATATCCCCGTATATTCGGAGTCGGCATTTTGCCGTCTTCAAAACGTGCCGAAGAAATCGTATCGCCAATAATATGGTAACCGACGTAAGCATCCGCTTCCTCCTTTGTCAGTTCGTCAATCGTCTTTCCTTCTTTCTCCATGAATTTTCTCACAGCCTCATCCGTCGGAGCCAGACAAGTATATGCCCCATAAGCATGAAGCATGCCCCGATAATCGGACTTATGCACTATTTTAAGAAACTCTCCCAAATGCTCGTCCATATATTCATCCAACATCTGTTCGCTCGTTGTTTGATATACACTCCCCATCAGACTGTCTTCGCACGCATTCAGAAAGAAAAGCGATAAAACACCCCAAAAAGTGTTCAACAATATATTGTTCTTCATGTCCATATAGATTTAATTCGTTGCATAAAACTCATTTTGTTCCAGTAGCGGGTTCGCATCCAATTCCTCACTGTAAATAGGAAGATAATGGCTGTGATAATTCCTATACTTCGCTTTCAGACTGGTCACCTTACTCGCCGGAGCACTATGTTCGGCTAACGTCATCAGATAGTTAAGGTTGTCACCTCCATAGTTATCACGTTTGGCCTGGCGTAACACGTCAAACCAGCGCTTCCCCTCATAAGCCAACTCGCGGGCACGTTCATCCAAAATGAATTTCTCCATATCTTTGCCCACATAAGAACCCTCCGACGCACCTAGATCTGTTGTTTCCACAGCATTCGCACGATCCCTGATTACTTTCACCAATCTATAAGCCTCTTTCAGCAACTCCTGATTTTCATTATCCGCAATTGCCATCTGTGTTAAGGCTTCGGCTTTCATCAGATAAATCTCAGCCAAGCGATAAATGATAAAATTACCGGTATATTCTGCTTGTGCCCGTTCCGCACTGGATGCTTTAGGCTCAACGCCTATATATTTCCAAAGGCAAGATTTATTCTGACAAATAATATTGCGTATATCGAAAAAGAACATATCTCCCGTTGCCGTCGGAATGAAAATATTCGACTCCAAGTTGGCCGTATTAATACCGATATAACCTCTTCCCGAACTCATCATAGAATAAAACGGATTCAGGTTCTCTGTAGAAAACTGCAATTCAAAAATACTTTCCATCGAATTGCCCTCGTAATACATCTGATTAAACAGAGCGAAATATGTAGACGGGTCGGGATAGTAAATAGTCACGCCGGACTCCTCCCCATCTTCTCCGCTTTCCTGTTTCTGCCGGGTAACCGGAATCAGCGTATACTGTCCGGAAGCAATGATCTCTTCGCATTTACGGTTGCACTTTTCATAATCTTCCATCCACAGATAAATATCAGCAAGCAAAGCCTTGACCGCCCATAAGGTCATTCTACCCTTATTTTGGGCTGCATCGGTAGTGCTGTAATGGCTAGGCAGATAATTGCCTGTCTCCAACGATTCCAAATCGGCGACTATCGCTTCCAACACTTCTTTCTGGCTACTTTTGGCAACGCTCATTTCCTGAGCAGCACTTATATATGCCTTACGGATAAGCGGCACATCACCGAAAGCACGTACCAGATAAAAGTACATCAGACTACGGATAGCAATCGCCTGACCCTCATATTCTTTTAAGGTAGCCGGAGAGAACGAAGGGTCATTGGCCTGTGCCGTCGGAGCAAACTCCAATATTGTGTTACAGATATTAATAGTCTCATAGAAAGAAGCCCAATCAAGCAAACTATTATCAATCGAGATCTCTCCGTTGAACACACTCACCACATTCGAGTTTGTCCTTTTTCCGGAAGTGATCATATCCGCCCGCCATTCTCCGTAGAGAAACAAGCGTTGTACCATAGCACTGGAAGCCATTGATAAATAAGCACCGTTCAGTACCGAACGCACATCTTCCTTCGTTTTCCAGAACTCATCCAACGGCACACCGTCATTGGGCATCAAATCCAGCCAATCGGAGCAAGAGGTAATTGTCAGGCCTTGCAAAGCCAATACGAACATCGTAATATATCTTGTTAGTTTCTTTTTCATAATCTTCCGGTTTTAAAAAGTGACACTCATACCCAACGTAGTTGTGAGCGTACGCGGAACACGCGAACGGTCATAACCGATATTAAACGGAGCACCAGTCAGGGCTATTTCCGGGTCCATGCCGGAGTATTTGGTCCAAACGTACAGATTGCTCATCGTCATCCATAGCTGACAGGTTTTGAGGAATGTTTTCTGCAAACGTTTCTTATCGAATGTATATTTCACAGTCAATGATTTGAAACGCAGGAAAGAGCCGTCCTCCACAAAACGGTCGGAACCGAGATAGTTGTAAGCATTCTTCGAACCATAGACAGCTCTCGGCAGCAAATCAGTCGGCGCGGTCGCTTCATCCTCATACGGATGTCGCCAACGGCGCAGCACTGCCTTACTCTGGTTATTGTAGGATGACATATTTTCCAGACTCATCCGCATCTGGTTAATAACCTTGTTTCCATAGCGGAAATTGAAGAAGGCGCTCACACTGATATTCTTATAACGGATATTCGGTCCGAAACCTCCTGTCAGTATCGGATTGGAATTACCTAAGTAAACAATATCCTGATGATCGATATTTCCGTCGTGATTGATATCCTCGTAAATAGCGTCTCCTGCCTGAAACTGATAATCAATGGTAGGATAAGCAAAACGCATTCTGACAGGAGTACGGTTGCCGTTCGCATCATAAGTAAATATCTGCTCACCGGCCGCATCACGGGCGATGGTCTGGTTGTCGTTCAGGTAAACTCCTTTATAACGGAAGCCGTAGATAGCCCCCATCGGCTGTCCCAACTCGAAACGGCGGATATATTGCCCATTGGAAGTAGAGACTCCTTTTTGCATCGGATACTGATCGGGCACATCCAGAATTGAGTTGACGTTGCGCGCCAGATTGAAGTTGAAAGAAATGCTCCACTTCTTATTACGATACGGAACGGTATTTACCGAAAGCTCAAAACCCTTGTTCTCCATCGAGCCGGAGTTGACATCCGCTTTAGAGAATCCACTCGTGGAAGGAAGAGACAGGTTTTGGAAATACTGGTCTTTCGAGCGTTTCTGATAAACTTCCACGTCTATATTCAGACGGTTCTTGAAAGCAGCAAAGTTCAGTCCGAAGTTGACTTGGGTACTCGTCTGCCATTTCAGGTTGCTTAACTCCAAGCTGGAAGGATATACACTCGCCTCACCCAGATAAGAATATTCGTATGGCTCATACAGGCTGATATGTTTATAATTGTTGTTCGTTTTTGGAGAAGAGCCGTTAAGACCATAACTTGCACGAAGGCTCAACTCATTCAGCCATTTCCGCCAAGGTTTCATAAACGGCTCACCGGAAACCCTCCAACGCATGGAGACACTGGGAAACAACCCCCATTTATTGTCCTTACCGAAACGGGAATTCCCGTCGTAGCGAGCAGTTCCGTTAATGATATAGCGATCGAGCAAACTATATTGGATACTTCCCATAACACCCACCGAACGCTCCTGTTGAAGAGTCGTAGTGGAAGTCAGATAAGACGCTCCCGTCAAACGGGAAGGAATGGAAGGATCTTTCAGATAAGTACTGGCCGTATTTCCTCCGGTCATGCGGAAGTTGGTAGAACGTTTATCTGAAGTAGTCAACGCCAGCAAACCCTGAAAACTATGCATCTTGCCCAAGTCCGGCGTAAAGACGATTTTGTTCATCGTATAAATGGTGAAAGCTTCTCCGTCACGATCGTCGGCACGATTCACTGTCGCTTCATTCCACGGGCGACCGGTAGCCGTCTGCGGCAGAAAAGCGTTCTTCTTGTTATTGGAAACGTTCAAACTAAAATCCGATTGATAACGCGCCCATGAGAAAGGTCGCCAGATAAGCGAGAGATTAGATACCACATTATTGGAAAGCGTTTGGAAATAACCGTCGTTCGCCATCGCCACAGGATTGTAAACGCCTCCCGACGAACTACTGGGATTCCATTTTCCCTGAGGAGATTCCAATGGAGTGAAATAATTATCGGTTAATATACCAATCTCATTATACTCATAAACACTCATGTTCGGCATACGTGTGAAAGCCATGTTACTTACATTCTGGCTGGTAGAGAAATAGGAAATATAGTTCTTACGGTCGTCTGTCCGGGTATATGCCATGCTTGCGGAGAACTTAATTTGTTTGGAAACATTGTAATCCACGTTCAATCGGGCATTCATACGGTTCAAACCGGTTCCGATAACAACACTATTGGCATTGTAATAGCCGATAGAAGCACGATACTGTGCCTTGTCGCCACCACCACTGATAGAAGCCGTATGATCCTGGCTGAATCCGGTATGGGTAATCTCATCATACCAGTCCGTATTCTGACCATAGTTGTAGAAATAATATGGTTGATTCACATCATAAGCAAATTCAGGATCGGAAGTAGGGTCATACATCTTTCCGCTATTCATCAGAGCCTCCTGTATCAGCGTCGTGTATTCATCACCGGACAACACCTGAATACCTTCCGGCTTATTTATCATCGTTCCTTTGAACGTATAGGAAATACGGGGCTTGCTTACCGTTCCCCGTTTGGTGGTAATGAGCAATACACCGTTGGCGGCTTTCGCTCCGTAAAGAGCGGTAGCAGCCGCGTCTTTCAGGACAGCTATCTCCTTGATATCGTCCGGTGAGATATTCAATAACTGCGAATATTCCTCTTCGTCGGCTGTGGCAAAGTCAAAGTCATCGTCTACCGACGCATCATAAGGAAACCCGTCTACTACAATAAGCGGTTGTGAAGACCCTGTCATAGAAGTGGTACCACGAATGCGGAGAGACATTCCGGCACCCGGATCGCCCGAACTGGCTGCAATATCCAAACCGGCGATACGCCCCTGAAGAGCATCTTCCACACTGGGTGCCGTCATTCCATCCTCCAGATCTGCCATCGAAACTTTTCCCATAGCCGTCGTGAGGTCGCGTTCGTTGATGTCCATCATTCCGTTGCTGGTTTTCTTACTGGCAACGATGGTGGCTCCTTCCAACATCACAGTTTCATCCTGCATCACAACATTAATCGTCATCCTTCCTTTCACGGGAATGGTAGCTTTCTTCATACCCGTATAGGAAACCACAAGATTGTCTCCTGCACGTGTCTCCACACGCATACTATAATTACCATCCATATCGGCAATCGCATTCCCTACCACACGTCCGTCTTTATTGAGAAGCATGACGTGCGCTCCCGGAAGAGGTAACTTATCAATGGCAGCAGTCACCACACCCCGAATCACGACTTTCGTGACCTGTGCCGTCGCCAGAGTAGTTATGCTACATATTATCATCAACAGGATGAATAGATATAAGTTCTTTCTCATCATTGTGTTTATTTAGATAAATATTAGATTTTCTTATTCCTGAGGATTTGTTTTAAACCAGATAATTCCGTCCACTGCATGAATGACGGACAAAGGTCCCATATAATTGCTCTTTCCTTCGCCACGTACCGGTGATACCGGTTCTGTCCCTTCCACTTTCACCCAATTGTTACTCTTAATATCCTGAAAACGGAACTTCAAAGAGTTGCTTTCATCCTTATAGACATCTACCAATGTATTGGCAGACCATAAATCCACATCGGCAGCGGTCAGCTTATAAGCCGTTGTCAACGAGAGGCTCTTATTTTTTCCCGGTTCCATATAAGGCAATCCATCATCCACAACGACTGTTCCGCTAAGGAAACACAGTTGCAGGAAGCGTTCCACCAAAGGTTTTTCCTCTGTAGAGAACTCCGCACTACCGGCAGGTAATGCAGGAATCTTTCCGGCGGTTACAGCGGCTTGTATAGCAGCATCGGTAGGAATCAGGACGGTATAGAAAGTTCCGGACTTAATAAAAGAAGGGGCACTTCCGCCATACACTCTATCCATATATTGTTTGAACAACCGACAATCGCTGTTCTGCTCGGTATATGAAGCAATACGGCTGTACAGAGTCGGATCTGTCCAGGCAGCCACCCCGCTACCGGTCTTGCGAGGACTGTATTGCAACATTTTTCCCGCTGCAATATCCTCGTCCTTGATTCTGAATACCCGCCCGTTGTTGTAAGCGAAATCCGTCATTTCTTCCACTTCCACCTCTTCGCCATCCAGAATATTGCCCAGTCCTTGCAGTTTATTGTTCTTGAAACGAACGACATCCCCATAAGCATTTACCGCATAGCCGTAACCATCGTATCCCAAAGCCGAGAAGCCATTAAAGTCCTCCAACTCCGTCGCTCCTTTGGTGCGCTGAAAAATACACATACGGAGTAGTCTCTTCAAACGATCGTCCACTGAAGAAAGTCCGGCGTTCTTTGCATCCTCATTCACAAACTTACCGTTTATCTCATCATACGAATATCCGTCCATTTGCAGCAACCTGTCGGAAGGTAACACCAACAGATAATCTACCTCTTTATTTCCGTTCAAGACACTTTTAGTCAGCTCTATCAGCCAGTCACCGGTGAAGAACTTGCCAAATGCCACATCCGCCAACGTACGGCAATCCTCATTCAACAGAATTTCCGAATAGACGGTATTAAAATATTTGCTCTTAACAACTTCCTTCGTATCATACAGCACTCCATTGCTAGCGAAGTGACTTCCTGTGATACAGTCCTCAAGCCGGGGACCGTCTATCCCTTCCCCATTCAAAAATTCGCCATTGGTATTCTGTTCATTCGCGAACTGAGAAGGCCAGATAATACGGTCTACCATATGAGCTTTCAGAAAATAACCTAATGTAGTCAATGAAAGATCGGATAGTTTTTCAACACGGGCACGGGCAAGTACGGTTTCTTCAAACTGAGTAACTGCCTCATTGGAGGGAACCAGCAATGTATACCCCTGCTGTTCGGTAGTAGCGGTCTCTGTACCTTTGTAATCTTCGTTATTAAGAAGGTAGGGGAGATTAAGGTATGTCTTGCAATAAACAGCCGAGATGTTACGGTCCGGATAGAGCTTTTTATAGACTTCCGTCGTATTCTCTCCAAGCAAATAAGACATAAACAAATAGGAATCCCCGACTTTTGTCTCCAAAACATTCCGGAACTCTTCACGTCCGTTTGCCTTCAACATTTCATCAAGATTATCCAAAGGTTCGTTGACGGCCGATACCTCATGTATAATCCCGTTTTCGGCATAGATATCTTTATTAATGACACTGCCGGCTGCCGCATGCAAACCGGAATAGGCCGTTCCCTGAAAGAATGTTTCATAATCGACTGGCAACAGTTTGCCCTGCGAGAAATATGTTGAAGTAAGGATAGGCAGATATTTATACGGAGTCAGCACGGTGGTAACATCTGCCGGGCTGTCCACAACCCATTGCTCCTTTCCGTCAATCGTCTCCCTGTAGAGAGTCTTATAATAAGAGGTACGTTTCTTTACGGAACTTCCTTCTTCCCATACGGAACTCGAAAGTACATCTCCCAAACGGGCAGACTCGAAACGGTTGAAGACCATTGAATAGGCCACAATTTTAGTCAGTACCTCGACGGGAACTTCATCGATAGAAGAATAATTGTGTTCGGAAAGATAATGGCGGAAAGCCTCATCATTCGGAGCAAATACCGTATAATTAGCCGCTCCTTTGAGGATAGAGCTATACAAGGTTTTATCCACTGCATGCAGATACAGGGAGAAATTCCCCCTCTCCGTCAGCACATCGTAAATAGGAGGTTCCAGCCAGGAAGGACGTTCATACTGTTCTTCCCTATCAGTACAACCTGTCAGCACCAGCAACAAGACCAGCCAACAAGTCCCCAGCCAACCAAAACTTTGCTTACATAAACTCAACAATGTGTGTATCATAGTCTTAAAATTAAAATGGAGTTACGAACAATTTTTATTTATGCCACAAAGATAAGCGCAGACGCATACTGTTAAGAATGGACTATCGTACTTTTGTATGGACTATCCATGTATCCCACCCAGAAGGCCTTCAGACTGCGATTATCAGAGACGCATGGACTTTTTATGTAATTCATGGACATTCTATCGCACACGGTTAACACCCAAGAAATAATCCATGCTTTCGTACATCACTCCATTCGCCTCCTTGATAAAAGCCGCTAATTTAGTCGAAAAAAATAACGAGGGCAATTGCTCCATATAAATCTTAATCATCTAAAGTTGATCAAATGAGAATTAACAGCATTCTTACTTCTCTTCTAACCACCGTATTCCTGACCGCCTGCAACTCCGGCAGACAGGCGGAAAACGCCTATGACTGGGGAAAACTCCCTAAGCAGGCGGACTTGAACTGGGCGGACAGTGTAGGCAGCAGAAAGCAACCGGAAGGAACAATCGTATCTGCCAACTCTTTCGGTGCGATAGCCGACAGCACCAAACTTAGTACGGAAGCTATCCAAAAAGCGATTGACAGTTGCGCTGCTTCAGGAGGCGGAACCGTAACACTGGCTCCCGGGCACTATCTGGTAGGCGCTTTGTTTATCAAAAGCGGTGTCAATCTGCTACTGGACAAGGGAGTTACTCTACTTGCCTCTACCGATATTAATAATTATCCTGAGTTTCGTTCCCGCATTGCCGGCATTGAAATGGTATGGCCATCCGCCGTCATCAATGTTGTCAAACAGAAGAATGTGGCTGTCAGTGGAAAAGGAGTTATCGATTGTCGGGGAAAGAAGTTTTGGGAACAATATTGGAAAATGCGTAAAGAATACGAATCGAAAGGCTTGCGATGGGCTGTGGACTACGACTGTAAACGCGTACGAGGTATTTTGGTAGAACGTAGTACGGACGTAACTTTAAAAGACTTTACCTTAATGCGTACAGGTTTCTGGGCTTGCCAGATTCTTTATTCCGACTATTGCAGTATCAACGGACTCAAGATTAACAATAATATTGACGGACGAGGGCCGAGTACGGACGGGGTAGATATCGATTCCTCCTCGAATATACTGATAGAGAACTGTATGATAGATTGCAACGATGACAATATCTGCCTGAAATCGGGCAGAGGCACAGACGGGCTGCGTGTCAACCGCCCAACGGAGAATGTAGTGATACGTCATTGCACCACCCATAAAGGGACAGGGCTTATCACTTGCGGAAGCGAAACTTCCGGCAGCATACGTAATATTCTGGGGCATGACCTCACTGCTCAGGGAACCTGGAGTGTTTTGAGATTGAAAAGTGCCATGAGTCGGGGAGGAACCATAGAGAATATCTACATCACCCGTGTGAAAGCCGACAGCGTGCGGAATGTATTAGCCGCCGATTTGAACTGGAATCCGCAATATAGTTACAGCACACTGCCCGAAGAATATTCCCATCAGGAAATTCCCGAGCACTGGAAGACACTGCTTACTCCGGTAGTTCCGGAGGAAAAAGGCTATCCTAAGTTCCGCAATGTATATCTTTCACATATCAAAGCGACCAATGTAAGGGAATTTATCTCCGCTTCCGGATGGAACGATACATTACGCTTGGAGAACTTCTTCCTGTATGCCATTGAAGCACAAGCACAGAAAGCGGGACAAATCCGGTACAGCAGAAACTTTAATCTGGCAGAGGTCACACTGGATACTAAGGACAATACCCCTATTATCTCAGAGCACAATGACAAATGTAATATGCAGCTTAAAAGCTCTTCCACCGGGAATTTATAGAAACTAAAAAATAAAACAGTATGAAACGATGTATTTATTGGTTGATATGCGCATTGTCATCTATCATAACGATGAACGTCCAGCCCAATTATAATTATTCAAAATTGCAAAAAGAAAAGCTCGGACGAGGTGTGGTTGCCATCCGTGAGAATCCTTCAACCGTAGTAGTCTCATGGAGGTATCTCTCTTCCGACCCGATGGAAACGGCTTTTAATATATATCGGGATGGGAAAAAACTGACCTCCCAACCGATAGTGACGGGTACGCTATTTCGTGACGAAAACAGTAGTCAGAAAGCTGCGGTCTACGAGGTACGTCCCGTAGTAAAAGGAAAAGAAACGCATCTACTCGACGGGAAATACACGCTTCCCGCCAATGCCCCCTTAGGCTATCTGCAGATCCCCTTAAAGAAACCGGCAGAGGGGATCACTCCGGCAGGCGATACATATACATACAGCCCGAATGACGCTTCCATCGGTGATGTAGACGGTGACGGCGAATATGAAATCATCCTAAAATGGGAACCTAGTAATGCAAAAGACAACTCTCACGACGGATATACGGGTGAAGTATATATCGATTGTTACCGGATGGACGGCAAACAGTTGTGGCGCGTTAACTTAGGGAGAAATATACGCGCCGGAGCACACTACACTCAGTTCATGGTGTACGACCTGGATGGTGACGGGAAAGCGGAAGTGGTGGCACGTACTTCGGATGGTACTGTAGACGGGAAAGGGAAAGTGATAGGCAACGCCAAAGCCGACTATCGCGAACCCGGTGTGTTCGACAAAAAGAAGAACAAACTCACCCGTCAGTGACGTATTCTGGAAGGTAACGAATATCTGACTGTATTCTCCGGACTTACCGGTGAGGCTCTTTATACCACCGATTACATCCCTGCTCGCGGCAATACCAAAGACTGGGGCGATACACGCGCCAACCGCAGCGATCGTTTCCTTGCCTGCATAGCCTATCTGGATGGCATCCGTCCTAGCGTAGTGATGTGTCGCGGTTACTACACCCGTATCGTGCTGGCTGCCTTCGACTGGGATGGAAAGAAACTGAAAAAACACTGGGTATTCGACACAAATACTCCCGGAAACGAGGATTATCTCAAACAAGGCAACCACAATCTCCGCGTAGGAGACGTAGACGGTGACGGATGCGATGAGATTATTTATGGTTCGTGTACAATCGACCATAACGGCAAAGGGCTCTACTCCACCAAGCTCGGACATGGAGACGCTCTCCATCTGACACAAATCGATCCAACCCGCAAAGGTTTGCAAGTATGGGCCTGCCACGAAAACAAACGTGACGGAAGTACTTACCGTGACGCCGCTACGGGAGAAATCCTGCTGCAACTTAAAAGTTCCAGAGATATAGGTCGTTGTATGGCAGCCGACATCGATCCGACATCTCCTGGAGTAGAGTTATGGTCATCGGGAACGGGCGGCATTATCAACTGCAAGGGTGAACTGATTGCTCCGAAAACAAAAGGCTTCCCTATTAATATGGCTGTCTGGTGGGATGGAGACCTATTGCGGGAAGTACTGGATAAAACGTATATCAGCAAATATGACTGGGAACAGAAACGTTTCATCCCGTTCATCGAATTTGAAGGAGTAGCCTCCAATAACAGTACCAAAGCTACCCCCTGCCTGCAAGGAGATATCATCGGCGACTGGAGAGAGGAGGTCCTTTTCCGCTCAGAAGACAACAATTCCCTACGCCTGTATGTATCGACAATCCCAACTGACTACCGTTTCCATACTTTTCTGGAAGATCCGATATACAGAATCAGCATTGCCACCCAAAACGTAGGATATAACCAACCAACACAACCCGGTTTCTATTTCGGAACGGACTTAAAAGGAACTTTCAGAGGATATAAGTTCAAATAAAAATGTAGCAAGAAAAATAGACTAACTATATTTTGACAAAAGAGCAGAAGAACAAAAAAGAGAAATTATATATAGGGATATTCCTAAAATAATAAAATTAAAGGCAACTACTTCATTGCGAATTAGTTGCCTTTTTTGTATCTTTAAGCATTCTCCCCCCAAAAAACGGTTTGACGGCCAAAACGGGGGTAATTAAATATAAAAACACATGGTAAAGATACAAAAAATTTCAGAAATCGAACCTAGTTTAGGTTTTACCGAGTTCGATATACTAAAAAAATATCGTCAAAGTTTTGCAACGAGTGAATTAGGTCGGCTCCATTCTCTGTTTCCTTTCTCGGCACTGGCCCGCCAAATGCATTTGAAGTCTTCCACTTTGGGGCGTAAAAGTTATTTTTCTCCCGAAGGTAAAATAGCCTTGATGGTCTTGAAGTCCT
>ERZ832317.1586-NODE-1586-length-28709-cov-5.880680_pt1 | contig 28709 bp, 20 predicted proteins | sample MGYA00519695_ERZ832317 | MGnify/ENA primary metagenome ERZ832317 (study PRJEB31850, sample SAMEA3708726) | human gut metagenome | biome: human gut; feature: human-associated habitat; material: faeces | place: China | collected 2014 ...
AAACGGGTTCCAAGTTTTTGTTACTTTTTAGCATAAAAAGTAAGGAAGAACGCCTTTGTTTCGCCAAAATAGTTCCAAACTGGCGCATATCTCATCTTCACCAAGTAAAATTTCGGCACGACTGTGCCCATCCGGTGCGAAGCACTGTTCAGCTTCATTCCCCCAAATCGTGAATAAACAACCCACTCCGCAGCTTCGGCTCAAACCATGTCGATTTCGGCGGCATCGTCATATCCTCATCCGCCACATCCATCAGCTCCTCCATGGAGGTGGGAAACATGGAAAACGCCAGTCTCATCTCGCCGCTGTCTACTCTGCGCTCCAGCTCACCCAGTCCGCGAATTCCGCCGATAAAATCAATCCGCTTGTCGGTTCTGGGGTCGCCGATGGCAAGCACAGGCTCCAGCAGCTCCTTCTGCAAAATGGAAACATCCAGTCCCAGAACGGGGTCGTCTGTAATAATTTCCTCCTTCGCCGTCATCTTGAACCATTTCCCGTCCAGATACAGCCCAAAGGTGTGCAGTGCTTCGGGGTGGTAAGGGCCTTCGCCCGCGTAAGGCGCAATGTCGAATTTCTTGCGAATTTCCTGCAGGAATTCCTCTGTATTGTAGCCGTTTAAATCCTTTACCACGCGGTTGTAATCCATGATATATAAATCCTCTGCCGCAAACAGTACGGACAGATAATAGTTGAATTCCTCCTCACCGGTGTAATCCGGCTTTGCCTCTCTGTGCTTCAGCGCCACCTTCACGGCGGATGCGTTTCTGTGGTGTCCGTCCGCAATGTAGAGATTCTTCACCTGCTTAAAGGATTCCACCAGCATGCCGATTTCCGTATCGCTGTCAATCACCCAAACCGTATGCCCGATGCCGTCCTCGGCAACGAAATCGTAAACAGGCTTTACTGCCGCTGTCCAGCCGTCGATAATCGCCTTTGCGTCCTTGTTTTCCTTGTAGGCAAGGAAAATCGGGCCTGTGTTTGCGTTCAGCGTATCCACGTGGCGGATACGGTCAGCCTCCTTGTCTGCGCGTGTCAGCTCATGCTTTTTAATCGTCCCGTTAATATATTCGTCCACAGACGTACAGCAAACCAGACCCGTCTGGCTTCTGCCGTTCATCGTCATGCGGTAAAGATACAGGTTGGGCAGCAAATCCTGTCCCAGAATCCCGTTGTGAATCATGTTTTCGAGGTTTTCCTTTGCCTTTGCGTAAACCGCAGGGCTGTAAACGTCAATATCCTTCGGCAGGTCCACCTCTGCCTTGTCAACATGCAGGAAGGACCAGGGCTTTCCCTGCACCATTTCTCTTGCTTCTTCGCTGTTCATTACGTCATAGGGCAGGGCTGCTACGTCCTTTGCGTAAGCCTCTGCCGGGCGGATCGCCATAAAGGGTCTGATGGTTGCCATAATTTTCCTCCTTTGGAATTGCTGTTTTCGGTTTTTTAATCCAGAATACGAACCTTCAATACCGTATTGATGGCATACAGGTCTTTGATCATATCATCGATGTTTTCTGGCAGGTTGTCGCATACCACAATGTTATATGCAAGGTCGCCCTTGGAGTTGTTTACCAGCTTGTCGATATTCACGCTGTATTTTGTGAAAACAGCACCCAGCTGCCCAATCATGTTTACGATATTCTGATGGCATACGGTGATGCGGGGCTTGCCGTTATAAGGCACCACGCAGTTGGGGAAGTTTACGGAATTTTTGATATTGCCGTGGATCAGGTATTCTCTGATTTCTTGCGCCGCCATAATTGCGCAGTTTTCCTCGGATTCCGGTGTGGATGCGCCCAGATGAGGGGTTACGATGATGTTCGCAGGGTCGCCCAGCAGGTCTTCGGAAGGGAAGTCTGTCATATAGCGCGCGATGATGCCGTCCGCAATGGCTTTTTTCAGTGCCGCATTGTCCACCAGACCGCCGCGTGCAAAGTTCAGCAGGCGTGCGCCGGGCTTTGTTGCCGCAAACAGCTTTTCATCAAAGGTATTTCTTGTCTTATCGTTCAGAGGAATGTGCAGCGTAATGTAATCCGCTTTCGCGACCAGCTCCTCCATGGATTCCTCATGCACCACGTTGGGGGATAAGTGCCATGCACTTTCAAGGGAAAGGAAGGGGTCGTAGCCGATAACCTCCATCCCCAGATCCAGTGCCGCATTGGCAACCTGTACGCCAATCGCACCCAGACCGATGACACCCAAGGTCTTGCCTGCAATTTCAGGGCCGGTGAATTCCTTCTTGCCTGCCTCTACTGCCTTTTCCACGCTTTCGCAGTTGTCCTTCAGCCCCTGTACCCAAGCTGCCCCTGCAATGATGCGTCTGGAGGATGCGAACAGTCCTGCCAGAACTAGCTCCTTTACGGCGTTTGCATTTGCCCCCGGCGTATTGAATACGGGAACGCCCTTCTGTGTACATTTTTCAATGGGGATGTTGTTTGTGCCTGCGCCTGCACGGGCAACGGCAAGCAGGCTTTCGTTCAGCTCCATCTTGTGCATATCAAAGCTGCGCAGGATGATGCCCTCAGGATTTTCTGCTTTTTCATCAATCACGAAATTCTGTTCGGGCAGCTTTGCCAGCCCTGTTTTTGCAATGTTGTTCAAAGTGCGAATGGTATACATAATGTCTCTCCTTTTTAGATATAAGAAAAGGGTCGTGTGCCACGACCCTTTTGGATTTTACTTATTTTCCATCTCGAATTTCTTCATGAATTCCACTAATTTTTCCACGCCTTCAATGGGCATTGCGTTATACATACTTGCGCGCATGCCGCCAACGGTGCGGTGACCTTTCAGGTTTTCAAAGCCATGCTCTTTTGCCTCCTTGATGAATTTTTCATCCAGCTCCTTCGTAGGCAGTACGAAGGGCGCGTTCATCAGGGAGCGGTCTTTCTTTACAACAGTGCCGCGGAACAGCTCGGATTGGTCTAAGAAATCATAGAGAATAGCCGCTTTCCGTTCGTTGATTTTCTGCAAGGCAGCAACGCCGCCCTGCCGTTTCACCCAGTCGAATACCAGACCCATGAAGTAAATGCCGTAGGTCGGGGGTGTGTTGTAAAGAGAATTATTTTCTGCGTGAATATCATAACGCAGCATGGTCGGTGTGAAATCCATGGCGTTGCCCAGCAAATCCTCTCTCACGATAACAACCGTTACGCCTGCGGGGCCGAGGTTTTTCTGTGCCCCTGCATACAGAAGACCGAATTTTGTAATATCAATCTCCTGCGAGAGAATGGAAGAGGACATATCGCCCACCAGCGGCACATTGCCTGTATCGGGAAGCTCCGTCCAGCGTGTACCGTAAATGGTGTTGTTCAGTGTGATATAAAAATAATCCGCTTCGGGGTCGAATTTGGAAGGATCCAGTGTGGGGATGTGGTCGAAGGTTGAGTCTGCTGAGGAAGCAACGATGTTCACTTTACCGTAACGCTCTGCCTCTGCCGCCGCCTTCTTCGCCCACTGACCTGTGATCACATAATCCGCCTTGTTGTTTTTGTTCATCAGGTTCATGGGAATCATCGCAAACTGCGTTGAGCCGCCGCCCTGCAAGAACAGGATTTTATAATTATCGGGAATGTGCATCAATTCCTTGAGATCAGCCTTCGCCTTCTCCAGAATATTTTCAAAGGTTTTTGAACGGTGGCTCATCTCCATCACTGACATGCCTGCTGAAGGGTAACAGACCAGTTCGCGCTGTGCCTGTTCCAGAACCTCCAAGGGCAGCATGGAAGGACCTGCTGAGAAGTTGTATACTCTTTTTTCCATAGATAAGCCTCCTAACTTTTAACAATATGGACACATGTCCGCATCAAACGGTCATTGTCGATAGGGAAATTATAGCACTTTCATTTTTCTCGTCAACTGAAAATGGGATTTTTTTTGTCCCACCCTGAAATTTTGGAGAATGAAGCAAAATTTTTTGAAAGAGAAAAGAAAAGTCTGTTAAATTTGACGTAATATTGTCTTTCGTCCGAAAACAGAAATGCACTTTGTCTATTGTATACAATCGCAAACGCGAGAAAAAATAATCAAAAATATTCTATTTAACGAAAATTGTTGATTATCTCGTGCTTTCATGTTATCCTAAAGAGGAAATTTATACGAAACTGAATACAAAAAAAATAGAGAAAGAAGGGAGGGAAAATCATCTTGGAAAAACAGGACCGCAGAGTCATCCGCAGTAAAATGCGGATGCGAGAAGCACTCATTTCTCTGATGCAGGAAAAGCTCTTTCCCGAAATCACTGCAAGGGATATTACCGATAGGGCGGATCTCAATCGGGCAACGTTTTATCTTCATTATAATAATGTGTTCGATTTGCTGGAGGAATTGGAAGAAGAAACCGTAAGCGAATTTGCCCGCATGCTGGAGGAAACCCCCATCCTTGAAAACAGCACATGGGAGTCTGTCCTGATTGGAAAAATCTGTGATTATATCGCCGAAAATCAGGATCTCTGCCGCTGTCTGTTTCTCAATCCGCACAGCGATTGCTTTACGGAAAAGCTGACGGAGATTATGAAGCGGAAGGGGCAGGAAATCCGAAAGGAGCGCGGCTTGGAAAGGGACTCCAGACAGACGGATTATATCCGCCATTTTATTTCCTGTGGTGCCATGGGGATGGTAAAGCGGTGGCTTGCGGAGGGGATGCCTCTCTCCAAGGCAGAAATGATGGATTTAACGGAAAAAATCATGCACCCCATTTTTCAATTATTGTTTGTGGCTTAAATTTGCGGCTGCAAAAGAAGGCTCTGTCATTATAAAAAATTATCTGAAAAGGAAAGGGAGTAAAAAGATGCAAAACGGAAAGAAGAAGGTGTTGGCGCTGCTTCTGGCAGGCTGCTGCGTATTAAGCGCCTGCGGCACAAAAACAGACGATACAAAAACAGCGGAGAAGGGCAATTTTGTCACCGGCACAGTGGAATGTAAGGAGGTTTATATCCGTGCAAAAATTGCAGGCTATCTGACAGATATTCCCGTCGAAGAAGGGCAGGAGGTCAAGGAGGGCGATTTGCTGTTCTCCACAGACAGACGCGATGTAGAGGTAAAGCAGGCACAGGCATCCGCAACCGCGAAGGCAGCCGCAGGGCAGGTCGAGGCGGCGAAAAATGCCGCAGAGGCGGCAGCGGCAGTGGTGGAAAAGGCAAACGCAAATGTGAAGCTGCTGGAAACCGAATATGCAAAATATCAGGAGCTCTACGCCATGGATGCCGTTTCTCAGGATAATATGGATAAGCTGACAACCCAGCTGGAGGCGGCAAGATTGGATGCCGCGGCGGCAGCGGCACAGCAGCAGGCGGCGCAGGGGCAGTATGAAGCGGCAACCGGACAGCTTGCGGCAGCAAAGGGCGTTCTGGATGAAGTCAATCTCAATCTGGGGCAGACCTCTCAGTATGCCCCCTGCAACGGCACCATCACTATGATTTCCTCCTCTCTTGGGGAGCTCATCGGCACAGGCACCACCATCGTTACCCTCACAGATTACAGCGACCGTTGGGTCATGGCAAATGTAGATGAATACGCAGTCGGCAAGCTGAAGGTTGGTCAGCAGATTCCTCTGACCAGTAAGGCGCACCCCGATACCGTCTTTCATGGCAAAATCGTCAATATCAGCAAAAGCCCCGATTTTGCAACCAAAAAATCCACAAATGAGCTGAATGATCAGGATGTTGTTACATACGAGGTGAAAATCGCCCTTTCCGAGAAGGATGATATCATGCTTTACCCCGGAATGCTGGTGCAGGTAGACCTGGATAAAGCAGGTGAGAAAAAATGATTCTGACATTTTTCAAGGGGCTTCTTCGGGAGCTTTGGCTTCTGGTGAAAGATCCGCGGGGCATCTTTATGTTTCTCGTTGCCCCGCTTCTGATGAATATTGTGGTCTGCGGTGCCTTCCAAAACGGCATTGTCAACCATATTCCTCTGGCAGCGGTGGAAATGTCCTCCTCCGCAAAAACAAGAGAGCTGATTCGCGCCTTTGATGAATCCGACCGTTTTGATGTCACCCTTGTCCTGCAGGATTTGGATGAAGCAAAGCAGAAAATGGAGGAGGGCGAGGTGTATGGCATTATCGTCATCCCTGCCGATTATACCCGTTCCCTCCAGCTGGGACAGCAGGCAGAGGTGCTTGTCGGCATCAATAGTGCGAATAACCTTGTCGGCAACAGTGCGGTTGTTTCCGTCATGCAGGTCGTGAAAACCGTTTCCTCTCAGATTGCGGTCAAAAGCTATGTGGCATCGGGCAGCAGCGTTGCGGAGGGTACGGCGAAGGTTATGCCGATTTCGACCGTGCTTCGCCCGTGGTTTAACCCCCAGTTCAGCTATCTGATGTATCTGGGGCTTGGGCTGACCGGTCTGGTCTATCATCAGCTCTTCCTCTCCGCGGTGGCAGGCTCCTTCGCGGATGAAAAGAAGGAAGGCATCCTTTCGGGCAAATTCCGTAAACGGGATGCAATCCTCTATTATTTCGATAAAATGCTTTTCTACGGCATTGCAGGCTTTTTCAATCTCCTGCTGAATTATGCCGTGATTATGAAAATCTACAGCTTCCCCATGCGCGGCGCACAGGCGGATTTCCTGCTTTTCAGTGCTTGCTTCGTGTTCTGCCTGCTCGGCTTCGGTGCGCTTCTGGGGCTGCTCTGCAAAAATTCCCTGCATGCGATGCAGTGGCTTATGGCGCTGACCTATCCGTTTTTCGTGCTGGCAGGCTTTTCTTGGCCGCATACGGAAATGCCGGATTTTCTGGTGCGGATTGCAAATTATCTGCCCGTCACCCATTACCTCGGTCCCGTCCGCAGTATCATTCTGATGGGCATCGGCTTTGAGCGCACCTCCCTACAACACAATCGGGCTATGCTCTTAACCCTTGGCTCAGGTGCATTTGTGCTCAGCCTTGCAGTCTTTGCGTGGCAGCTGTGCCGTGCGGAAAAGAAGCAGAAGGCGGCAGAGAAGAATACACAGACAGAGGGGGTGCAGGCATGAAAAACGCAGTAAAATTATTTCTTCGGGAATGGAAATACCTCCTGAAACGCCCCCGTTCCCTCGTTCTGATGGTGCTTGTGCCGATTTTCGTCACCTGTATCTGCGGCAGCGGCTATGGAAAGGGCTATTTCTCCGATTTGAAAATGGGCGTGGTGGATTACAGCTATACCAAGCAGACCAGAGAGGTGGTCGAAGCCTTCCGCCAGTCCCCGTATTTTGATGTGGTCGGCTATTATAACGATGAGGATGAAATTGCCGAAGCCATGCGTGATGGCGAAATCGTCGGCTGTCTCATCTTCCCTGCGGATTTCACAAGAAAAATGCAGCTGGGACAGCAGGCAGAGGTGCTGCTCGGCTCCAGTGCCGTCAATATGGGCTATGGTAGTACCATCAACCTCAAGGGCTCGGAGGTTCTGGGGACGGTTTCCACCCAGATTGCCGTCAAAAGCCTTGTGGCAAAGGGCAAAACCGTGGAGGATGCCCTCGCGGCCATGAACCCCGTCAGCTTCTATACCCGTCAGTGGTATAACCCGACGAATAACTTCTCGTATTTTCTGGTGTATGGCTTCGTTGCCGCAACCGTTCAGCAGGTGCTGATTTATTTCGCGGCAATTTCCCTCGTTCGGGAGAAGGAAAGCGGCCATCTGGATGAAATACAAAGCATTTCCAAAAGCGCCCCCTTGCAGGTGCTTGTGAAATGCTTGGTCTATTTCCTGATTTCCCTCGTGGCGTGGGCGATTTGCTCCGCCATCATCCGTTGGGGCTATGCGATTCCCATGCGGGGGAGCCTTCTGTTCTGGTTTGTCTATAGCAGTCTTTTTCTGCTGTCGATTGTTGCCTTGGGGCAGTTCTTTTCCGCAGTCATGCCAAATCCCATTGTGGCAACCTCTATCTCTCTGGTGTTCACCTCGCCCTCTCTGGTGCTGAGTGGCTACACCTGGCCCACTATGGCGTTGCCTGCGTTCTATCAGAAAATCGGGCAGGTCTTTCCGCTGACGCATTTTGTCATCGGCTATCGCAATGTGGCATTGATGGGCTGTGGCTTTTCCGCAGTGAAAAAGGAGCTGCTCCTTCTCGGCGGCATCATCGTGGTCTGCCTTACGTTGAGCTGCGTCATCTGGCAGCTGCGTCTGAACCGCATTGAGAAGAAAAAGCAGGGAACCGTTGCAGAGAAGGAAGAGCCTGTGTCCCTACAGGCATAAGAAAGGAGTGCAGAATATGAAATTCTATCCATATAAAAAAGCATGTGCGCTTCTCGTTACAGGCGCACTGACAACAGGTGCGGCAGTGCCTGCCCTCGCGGCGGAGGCAAAAACGGAGGCACCGCAGAACGCCGAGGAAAGCAAAACAAAAGCCATGACCTTAAAGGAAATTCAGGAGCTGGTTGTGAAAAATAACCGTCTGAAAACCACCCTGACGCTGAATCAGGAAAAGGTCATCGCAGGCTTAAGTGCCATTGATGACGGTCTGAAGGATTTGAAGGATTCGCAGGATAAGGCGGCACACGCAAGAAGGGATGCAAGCGCCTCTGCAAGCCAAGGGAAGGATGCAATCACTGATACATTGGGAAAACTGAATGATGCTGGAATTAAAAACCCATCCGACCAACTTTGGGCAGGCCTCACAAGCGGCCTTCTTTCCGGTGCAGTCAAAACCGCAAGCGGCATGGAAACCCTTGTGGATAATGTTGCCGATAGGCAGAGGGATACGCTGGAGGATCAGCAGACAGAGCTGAAAAATACAAAAATGGACTTAAATAAGACCAAAGAGGACTGGGAAAATGAATCCCTTGCCGTCACACAGCTTCTCGTCACCAAAACCGTACAGGTCGAAAAGGGTGTCAGCCTGCTCACGCAGAAGCAGTCCCTTCTGGAACGTGTCTGCCGGATTGAGGAAAAGAAGCAGGAGCTTGGCTTTAGCACAGGCACAGATCTTTCCGAGAAAAAGCTTGCCGTTTCCGAGGGCGCGAAGGAGCTGCAAAGTGCCAAGGACGGCTTAACCCTGCTCAAGCGTCAACTGAATGACCTTATGGGGCGTGAAATTGATGAGGAGCTCATTATCACACCCCCTGAGCTGACACGCACCATCGAAACCGCCCCTGCCTATAGCGAGGAGCTTTTGAAAACCGCCACCGATAAAAATTATAAGCTGAAAACCCTCCGCAGAGATAAGCAGCAGGCAGAAGCGGATTCCAAGAAGAATGACAGATATGACGGACAGCTGAAGGCAAGCAGGGTGGATATGCAGCTTGCGGATGTCTCCACTGAGGAGGAAAAGGTCAATATCGCCAACGATTTAAAGAAGAAGCTGGATGCCATCAATACCGCCGCGGCAGAATATCAGAATAAAAAGGATGCCAACAGCAAGGCAAAAATCGAATGGGAGCAGCAGCAGAAATCCGCAAAGCTGGGGCTTGTTTCCGCAGTCGAATTGCAGGCGCTCGAGCTGCAGTATGAGCAGACCGAAATGGAGCTTTCCGCCGCAGCCTATGCCTACGATTTGGCGTGGGAGGAATATACTATGCTCATGAACGGCACCACCCTTGATATCTACGATGTTTATAAATCAAAGCTGAGCTGAAAAAAACAATACGAAGGGAGAAAAGCAGGATGAAGATGATTGATTTGACACAGCTGATTACAGCGTCCATGCCCGTCTATCCGGGTACGGAGCCGCCGCATTTGACGGTAGCCAGCACCTATGAAACGGATGGCTTTCGGGAAACCCTGCTTTCCTTCTTTTCCCATACAGGCACCCACATGGATGCTCCCTTTCATCTCTTTGGAGATAGAACAAAGCTGAATGAAATGCCTGCGGCGCAGTTTGTCGGCAAGGCGCTTGTCATCCCCTGCATGCAGTATGGCGCAGGCGAGGAAATCGGCATGGAAGCCCTTGCTCCCGTCCGTCAGCTTGCGGATGAGGCGGATTTTCTTCTTTTCCATACCGGTTGGAGCCGGTATTGGGGCAAAGCGGAATATTTCGGGGACTATCCCGTTCCCTCTCAGGAGGTCTGCCGCTATGCGCTGGAAAGCGGCAAAAAGGGGCTTGGCTTCGATACTATCGGCATTGATCCCATCGCAGATGAAGGGCTGACACGTCATCGTCTGCTTTTGTCCCAAAGAGATATCGTGATTATCGAAAACCTCACGAATCTGGATAAAATCGGGGAAGGTCTGTTTCTCTTTGCAGCCTTGCCCTTGAAGTATGAAAATGCGGATGGTGCGCCTGTGCGTGCCATTGCCATGCCGGAGGAAGAATAACGCAAATTTTCCCCCTTCCCTACATATCCTTTAAATAGCAAAGGAGGCGGTAGGATGAAGGGGATTTTTTTGCGAAGGGAATGGGTGAGCCTTGTCTGTTGTTTCTGCATCATCGGGGTCTGCCTCGTGCATACTGCGCTTGGGAAGGAAACCAAAGCCCTTTTTCCCATGATGGGCGTGCGGGTGGTTCTGGATGCAGGGCATGGCGGCTGGGACCCCGGCAAAACAGGCACAGGCGGCGAAAATGAAAAAATACTGAACCTCGCAGTCACAGAAAAGCTGACGGAATATCTGGAGCAGGGCGGCGCGGAGGTCATTCTCACCCGCAATCAGGATACGGCGCTGGGCGGCAGTAAGCACGCGGATATGGCAGAGCGGCAGCGTATTGCCAATGAAACAGGCGCGGATATCCTCGTCAGCATCCATCAAAACGCCTTCCCCTCTGCGAAGGCAAAGGGGGCGCAGGTGTTTTATCATAAAAGCAGTGAAAGGGGCAAAATCCTTGCGGAATGTGTGCAGGAAAGCCTGAAAAGCCGCGTGGATGGCAGCAATCGGCGTATGGCAAAGGAAAATAAGGAGTATTATATCCTCCGCACCACCCAAATCCCTGCCGTTATCGTGGAGTGCGGCTTTCTTTCCAACGCCGAGGAGGAGCGTCTGCTCAATGATACCGCCTATCAGGAAAGGCTTGCATGGGCGGTTTATTGCGGCATCCTTGACTATTTTGAAAAAATCAGTATCATTTAAGGAAAGAGGGTGTCGACTTTGTCGACACCTAAGTCGAAATCAGGATTTCGACTTGTTAAAACAGAAGAATAAACAGATGAGTTCCATCGGCTGAAGCCTTGAAACTCACTGTTTTCCTCGCCGGAAGTAAATTCCGACTGCGGATTCCGGTCGGGAAACGCTTCGTTTCCCAAACCTTTCCGCAGTATCAGAAGGATTTTGTTTATGGGGGGCATAACTTCTGCATCGAAAAAAGAAAGGATGTATTTATGGAGCATACATTTGAAGCATTGGGACTGCGTGCAGCTCTGGTCACGGCGCTGGCAGAGCAAGGCATCACAGCCCCCACGGAAATCCAACAGAAAATGATTCCCGAAATTTTATCCGGCAAGGATGTCATCGGTCGTTCCGAAACAGGCTCCGGAAAGACCTTAGCGTACCTTTTGCCCATTTTTGAAAAGCTGGATCTGTCAATCCGCGGCACGCAGGCGATTATCCTCACCCCCACCCATGAGCTGGCGGCGCAGGTCTATCATCAGGCGGAGCTTTTGCAGGAGAATGCGGGCATCGCGGCAGGCTGTGTCCTTCTCATCGGTGCGGCAGGCATCGGCAGACAGCTGGAAAAGCTGAAAGCAAAGCCGCGTATCGTGGTCGGCTCGGTCGGGCGTATTTTGGATTTGATTCGTAAGAAAAAAATACAGGCACATCTCGTCAGAACCATCGTTTTGGATGAGGGGGACCGCCTTATGGATGACGGCAACGTCGAGGATGTTGCCGCTGTCATCAAAACAACCCTAAAGGAGCGGCAGATTGTCCTGCTTTCCGCCTCTGTCAGCGGCGAAGCCAAGGCAAAAGCCGCAGCTATGATGAAGGCAGACGCGGTCGATTTGGAAGCCAAAAGCGGCGGCATTGTCCCTAAGGGCATCCATCATTATTATATCCTCTCCGCGCACAGAGAAAAATTCGCCAATCTCCGTAAAATTCTCGCAGGCGAAAAGCCGGAGAAGTGCATGGTTTTCCTCAATAACCCCGAAAATATCGAGGTAACGGTCGATAAGCTGAATTATCACGGCATCAAGGCGGCAGGCATTTATGGGCAGGCGAGCAAGCAGGAGCGCAAAAACGCCATGGATGGCTTTCGGGAGGGGAGAATTCATGTCCTCGTTGCCTCCGATATCGGCTCTCGCGGTCTGGATATCGAGGGTGTTACGCATATCATCAATCTGGATGTTCCCGAGGAGCCCACGCATTATCTCCATCGTGCAGGCCGCTGCGGCAGAAAGGGCATGGAAGGCACTGCCATCACCATTGTCACCCCCTATGAACGCAAGTGGATTCACCGCTACGAAAAAACATGGGGTCTGCAATTTGAGCAGAAGGAAATGTCCTTCGGCAAGCTGGTCGATAGCCAAAAAACAAAAAAAGACATCATCAAGCCGATCAAAAAGAAAAAGCCTGTCATTGAGGATAAATGGGTAGAGGGCGATGGCTGGGGCGAATTTGACGATTTAGAGGATTTCGGTGAATTTGTCATCGAAACCGGCGGCGCACCCCAAAAATCCAAGAAGAAGAAAGCAAAGAAGCAGCCCTTCTCTATGGCAAAAACGCCCAAAAAGCAGGGCAAAAAGGGCAAAAAAACAAAGCAGACGGACGATAACTTGGGCTTCTTTGCCAGAAAAGCGAAAAAACTTGCGGAAAAAGAGGCAAACCGTCAAAAAAGTCAGAAAAAGTAATTGTCCAAAACGAGATTTTCGGTTATCATATATACAATCAATGCTTCCGTGCTTCAACGGAAAATCATAATTTTTAAGGAGGATTCAAGAATGAGCGATACTTGCGGATGTGGCTGCGGTCACGATCATGACGATCATGTACACGAAGAAATGGAAATGGAAACCTTAACCCTCACTCTGGATGATGATACAGAAATGGAATGTGGCATCCTTGGTGTGTTTGCGGTGGATGGCATTGCCGATAAGGAATATATCGCATTGCTGCCTCTGGAGGATGAAACCGTTCTCCTGTATGAATATAAGGAAAACGAGGACGGCATCGAGCTTCTCAATATCGAAAGCGATGACGATTTTGAAAAGGTATCCAATACATTCTATGATCTGTTCGATGACGAAGACGAATAATAGAAATGCAAGGGAACAGGGATAGAGTACTATCCCTGTTTTTTGTGCTTTATAATTGGAAAAGATTGGAGAGAAGAGCATGAAAGGAAAAAGAATAGCGGCATTTGCTCTGACGTTGGTGCTTGGCGCTTCGGCGGCACAGCCTGCCCTTGCGGCAGATTGGCAGAGCAAAAATCCTCTGATTGCCCATGCCTTGGGGGAGGCAGACGGCAAAATCGAAACCAATTCCAAGGAAGCGTTCCTGACCTCTTGGCAGAATGGCTTCCGTGCCGTAGAGGCGGATTTCACCTATACCTCAGACGGTACCCTCGTTGTGCGGCACGATTTTGAAAAGGACGGCTCCTATTATCGTCTGGAAATCAAGCCGAGCGGCTCTCTGGTGATGGATACCAAAACCTTCACCGCAACCCCTGCGGTCTATGAGCAGACCCCCATGACAGCGGTGGATTTGCTCTATCTCATGCAGGAATACCCCGATATGTACCTCATAACGGATACCAAAACCACCGATAAGGCGCAGGTGCAAAAGCAATTTCAAGATTTAGTCAATATCGCAAATAATATTGGTGCGCCGGAGGTGCTGCAACGTATCATTCCGCAGCTGTATAATAAAGAAATGCTCAGCTGGATAAAGGAAATCTATCCCTTTGAAAACTGGATTTTCACCCTGTATCTTTATGCAAATCCCAATTATGACGATATCGCGAATTTCTGTGCCGCAAACGGCATTGATACCGTCACCCTGCATATCGACCGCGCAAAGAAGGAAAATATCTCCAAGCTGAAGGCAAAGGGACTCAAGGTCTATGCGCACACCGTCAATCGCTACCGCATCTTTGAGGATGCTCTTGCCGCAGGTGTGGACGGCATTTATACCGACCGCATCAAACCCTACGAGCTTAGCTGGGTTGGACTTACGAATAGTATGAAGACCACAGAGCAGACCGTTACCGTAAAAGGCAAGGAGGCGAAGCTGACCACCCTTGCAATCTTCGGCACGCCCTATGCCCCTCTGCGGCAGATGGCACAGCTTGGCAAAAGGTTTTCCGCCGAATATAAAAAGGATGCAGGCACGCTCAATCTCACCGTCGGCAAAACCCTTACCACCATGGGAAATGAAATGCTCATGGATCACAGCGGACACCTTGTCACCAAAAAAGCCGATTTCAAGCTTCTCATCGGCGGCAAGGAAAGCGGCATCCAATGCTTTTACGTGGATGGCGAGGTTTATGCCCCCGTGGAGCAGATTCTCGTGCTGGTGCAGTAAAATTTAAAATCCCTTCGGCTCAGGCTTTCGCGCCTGAGCTGTTTTTTTGCAGAAATCACATCTTAAAGGAATCTTAATTGTTTTTTGTCGAAAACTCCTTTAAAATAAAGAAAATGTCTTGTAACACAACAAAAAGGAGGGGCATACCTTGCGCGAAAACAGAGAGGTACACACATCGAAGCGAAAAAAACGCCCGACGGCGAAAAAATATGCGAAGCAGAGAATGACAAAGGAGGAGCACAGAAAGCACCTGAAACGCCTGTATCTCAAGACCCTTCTGATTACTCTGGCTGTCTGTCTTGCGCTGCTCGGCGCGGCTTACGGTGTATTTTTATACATGATTGGCGGTCTGGATCGTACCGAGGTGGATGAGGATAATCTTTCCGTCAATGAAAGCGTGAATGAAAAGGTCATCAATATTGCCCTTTACGGCATTGATTCCCGCAATCACGATTATAACGGTCGCTCTGATGTTGTCATGGTTGCCTCCGTCAATACCAAAACAGGGCAGGTTAAGCTGGTCTCCATCGCAAGAGATACCTATGTTGCCATCCCCGGCTACAATAACACCCGCATCAACCATGCCTTTTCCTATGGCGGGCCGGAGCTTGCCATCCGCACCCTCAATGAAAATTTCGGCTTGGATGTGACCGATTATGTCGCCGTCAATTTCGATTCCCTCGCAGAGGTGATTGATGCCATGGGCGGTGTCGAGGTGGATGTCACCGAAGCGGAGCGTCTGCAAATTAACGCCTATCTTCTGTCGGGCGAGCCCCTTTACGAAACAGGCTATATCACCCTGAACGGGCCGCAGGCGGTCAGCTATTCCCGTATCCGCAAGATTGATAATGATGATATGCGTACCTCTCGCCAGAGAGAGGTTCTTGCATCCCTCTTTGAAAAGGCGAAGGAGATTAACCCTCTGGAATACCCCTCCTATGTGCGGAAATTCGCCCCTATGGTGCAGACCTCCCTCAGCAATGATGAGCTTCTGAAATTGGCCTCCGTCGGTCTGAAGGGCAGCTCTCTCACGCTGGATCAGGCGGCGTTCCCCAATGAGTATATCCACGCCGAAGGGCAGACGATTGGCGGCGCATGGTATTATGTCTATGACTTGGCGCAGGCAAAGGATATGCTTCATAAGTATCTGTATGAGGATATTCCCTTTGCACAATATGCTTCCTCCGGGGACGAAGAAAAAGATTAAAAAAATTCAAAAAAAGAGTTGACAAATATTTTTTACGGGGTATAATGGGGTACAAGTTCAAAAAACAAAGGCAATGAAAAGAAGAGTACAGCCTGAAAGATTTTACAGAGAACCTCCGGTAGCTGCGAAGGAGGAAATGCGGAAGGGTTGGAAGATGGTCTTGGAGCCGCGCACCGAGAGGGTTTTCCTTTAGGCTGCGACGGGAGCGCCCGTGACAGCGCCGGAGTATCGGCAAATGCCCGTACTTGTTAAGGCAGTAATCGTGAGGTTGCTGTGAATTAGGGTGGTAACACGAAGCATATTATGCTCTCGTCCCTTTGACTGAGTGGTCAAACGGGAGGAGAGCTTTTTATTTTGCGTATAAAGAAAAGGTGGTTTGGGAAATGTCTGAAAAAGAAACGATGATTCGCTTAGAGGGTATCAAAAAGCGGTTCCGCACCAAGGCGGGCGAGCTGGAGGTGCTCCATGGCGTAAGCGCAGATATTAAAAAAGGAGAGGTGTTCGGCATCATCGGGCTGAGCGGTGCCGGCAAAAGCACACTGGTTCGCTGCATCAACCTTCTGGAGCGTCCCACAGCAGGCAAGGTTTGGCTGGATGGCGTGGAGCTGACCGCCCTTGGCGATAAGGAGTTGAGAGAACAGCGCAGACACATGGGTATGATTTTCCAGCAGTTCCATCTGCTGATGCAGAGAACGGCACTGGATAATGTCTGCTTCCCGATGGAAATTTCCGGTGTGCCGAAGGCAAAGGCGAAGGAAAGAGCCAAGGAGCTTCTGGAGCTGGTTGGTCTGGCAGATAGAATGGAATCCTATCCGGCGCAGCTTTCCGGCGGGCAGAAGCAGAGAGTTGCCATTGCAAGAGCGTTGGCAACCGAGCCGAAGGTGCTGCTTTGTGATGAAGCCACCTCCGCACTGGACCCGAATACAACCGCAGGTGTTCTTTCCTTGTTAAAGGATATCAACACGCGCTTGGGTATCACGATTGTAGTCATCACCCATGAAATGAGCGTCATTCAGGAAATTTGTGACCGTGTTGCTATCATTGATGGCGGTCTGATTGCCGAGGAGGGCGGCGTGGAGGAAATCTTCCGTGCCCCCAAAACAAAAATCGGGCAGGAGCTGGTTATGCACGAGGGTACAAACCGAGAGGCATATACAGGCAAGTTGCCGTATTCCTATCGTCTGGTATTCAAGGGCGGCAGTGAAAATGAGCCTGTGCTTGGGCAGATGATGATTGAGCTGAAGAATGTCGTAAATATTCTGGCGGCAAATACAAGAACGATTGAAAATCAAGCCTTTGGTCAGATGCTGGTGCAGTTCCCCGAGGAAAAGGAAATCCGCCAAAAAATGATTCAATATCTCATAGACAGAGGCGTAGAAGTAGAGGAGGTAGAATATGTTTAAGGAAGGTATGCTTGCTCTGGTTGGGCAAGGTTTTCTGGAAACCATTTATATGACAGTCATCTCTACAGCCTTAGCCTATGTCATCGGCTTGCCGTTGGGCTTGGTTTTGGTTGTAACCGATAAGGATGGAATTCACCCGATTCCTTGGCTGAACAGCCTTTTGGGAATGGTAATCAACTTCTTCCGCTCCATCCCCTTCTTGATTCTCCTGATTGCGCTGATGCCCTTCACAAAGATGGTGGTCGGCACCGTAATCGGTTGTAAGGCGGCGATTGTAGCACTTTGGGTAGCGGCAGCGCCCTTCATCGCAAGAATGGTGGAATCCTCTTTGAAGGAGGTGGAAATCGGCGTGGTTGAGGCGGCACAGTCTATGGGTGCCTCTCCCTTTCAGATTATGACGAAGGTGCTTCTGCCGGAGGCAAAGCCCTCCCTCTTGGTCGGTGCGGCAATCAGCATTACCACCATTTTGGGCTATTCCGCAATGGCAGGTATCTGCGGTGCAGGCGGCTTGGGTGCCATTGCCATCAACTACGGCTATTATAGAAAGCAGTCCGATATCATGTATGTCATGGTCATCCTCATGGCAATCATCGTATTGGTATTTCAGGAGCTTGGCATGCGTATTTCCAAGCACACAGACAGAAGATTGTAAGCCTGCTTTTTAGGCTTCACATAAAAAAACAAGAGCAAAAGAATATTTTTTTAAAACAAGGAGGAAACGTACTATGAAGAAATTTTTTGCAATTTTATTGGCAGGTGTGCTGACTGTTGGTCTGGCAGCTTGCGGCGGCTCTGATGACGCAGCAACAAATGATGACAGCAATAAAGAGGAAATCACACTGAAAATCGGTGCCTCTCCCACACCTCACGCTGAAATCCTGAATGCAGCAAAGGATGAACTGGCAGAAAAAGGCATCAAGCTGGATATCGTTGAATTTACAGATTATGTACAGCCTAACCTGGCAACAGAATCCGGTGATCTGGATGCAAACTATTTCCAGCACACCCCTTATCTGGAACAGTTCAATAAGGAACAGGGTACACATCTGGTAGCAGTTGGCAAGGTTCATTTTGAACCCATGAGCATCTATGCCGGCACTGTAAAGGATCTGAAGGATATCCCCGCCGGCACAAAGGTTGGTATCCCCAATGACGCAACAAACGGCGGTCGTGCGCTGCTGCTTCTGGAAGCAAACGGTCTGATTAAGCTGAATCCCGATGCAGGCGTAACCGCAACAAAGCTGGATATCACAGAAAACCCCTACAATCTGGAAATCGTTGAAATGGAAGCTGCACAGCTGCCTCTGTCCCTGAGCGATCTGGGCTTCGCAGCAATCAACTCCAACTATGCACTGCAAAATAAGCTGACAGAGGATGACGCTCTGGCAACAGAGGATGCAGAATCCGTAGCAGCTAAAACATACGGCAACGTAGTTGTAGTAAAAGAAGGCAACGAAAATCTGCCCGGCATTGCTGAGCTGATGGAAGTTCTGCATGGTCAGACAGTGGTTGATTTCATCAATAACACCTACGGCGGCGCAGTAGCACCCCTGCAGTAAGCAATCAAAAGGTATTTGAGAAAATCGAATCAATAAAAAACAGACGAATTTGCGAAAGCGGTTCGTCTGTTTTTTTGCTGCAAAAATAAAAATTCTGCCGAAAATGAGATTTTTTTGCAACTAAAGCGAAAGTTGATAAGTTTTTTCAGCAAGGACATTTTTGGAAGAATATGCCTTGACAGGCGAACAATACAGATGATAAACTGCTGAAAGTTAGGTGTACCTAACACAAGAGTGATTGTTGAAAGATAATCATTTTTTTGTTTATGTAAACACTGGATAATAGGGAAGGAAAACTGAAAGGAGAATTTTATGAAGAACAAAGGAATGTACCGATTGCTGTCGGGCGTACTTTGCACATCTGTATTGTTGAGCAGTCAGGCTTATGCTGCCGCATCTGCGGATTATTCTGATTTTCCGCAGAATTGGTCCAAGGACGCAATGGAATTTGCTGTTAAAAATAATTTCATCACAGGAGTAGGCGAGGATAAAATCGCGCCGAAGGCTGCCTTAACACGCGCACAGCTGGCGGCAATCCTTTCTCGTGTGATGCAGACAGGCGCAGGCGATGTCAGCGTGCTGGATAACTTCACCGATGCGGATAAAAACGCATGGTATGCCGGCTCCATGGCAAAGGCGGTCGAGCTGAATATCTTCTATGGCGATGGAGATTCCATCTACCCCGATCGCCCCGTAACCAGACAGGAACTGTTCACCATTTTGGTCAGAGCCTTTTCCGTAACAGGCGGCGATGAAAGCACACTTGCATCCTATAACGACGCAGGCAGCATCAGCAGCTGGGCAAAGGCGGCAATCTCCGCAATGATTGCACAGGGCTATGCGGCAGGCTATGAGGATAAGACCCTTCGCCCCGCACAGCAGGTAACAAGAGAAGAATTTGCACAGCTTCTGCATCGCATGAGAGAGCATTATTCTTCTTCTGATACCTCTGAGGATAAAACAGAAACAAAAACAGACGATACCGCAAAAACGGATGAAACAACCAAAACCAATACGAAGAAACCCTCCGGCGGTGGCGGTTCCTCCTCCGGTGGCGGCTCTCATGGCGGCGGCGGTAGCGTAACCGTTAATAAAATCGTAGATGAAACAAAAGCAACCGTGCAGACCACCGATATGGGCGCATGGCTGCCTCTGGTCTTTGCCGATGGCTATGATATGAGCAAGGCAACCGTAACCGTTGACGGCACAGACGTAACAGCGGCGCTGTCCAAGGTAACCACAGATGGCACAATCGCAAAGCTGCCTCTGACAGGCACACCCAAGCAGGTTGTTATCAAGAGCGGTGATAAAACACAGACCATCACCCTGAACGGCACAGATGGCGCGGCGGCTGTTTATACAGGCAAACAGTACCTGCCGCAGCGTGTGCTGACGCATGGCGCAGTAGCCGTTTGGGATTATCATCTGACAAATTATGATACAGATGGCAATATCCGTAAAGAGCCCAAGACAACCACCTTCGATCTGAATAAATCCGCAAATGCACGCGCGTTCTATTCTCCTGATGCAGAATTGAAGGAAGGAGAAGGTTTCGGGAAAGTATCCGGTGAAGTAATCATCAAATTCAATTACAATACCGCAGAAGAAAAGGCATGGTTCGACGGCATCAATACTCTGCAGCTGGCAGGCTATAGCGAAAGACTGGAAAGTCTGAATAACGATCTGGAATTTAATGCAAAAGTAGCTACAAACAAATACGGCGATTACGGTCAGCTGACAATCGAACTGGGACAGCCCAATTTCTTCAGCAACGGTCGTTACTATGTGCGCGTAAAATCCACAGCAGGTGAAACCGTACTGGTTCCCATCCATGTTGTCAATGAAAAAGCACCTAGCATGGAGCTGACAGAAATGCCCGAATCCGGTAAAAACCTGCACTTTAACGTGAAGGATATGACCTACGGCATCACAAGCCCCATCGAAAGCGTAACCCTGACAGACCCCAACGGGAAAACAGAAAAGCTGACCTATATCGAGGATTATTACCTCTTTGGGGATACCTTTGTTCTCTATAACGATAAGGAAAACCATCTTTCCTACAAAGGAAACTATAAGCTGACCATCAGCAGCAATGGCTTCAAAACCTTTGAAACAAACTTCAATGTAAGGGAAGGGAAAGAAGCGGAGAAGACGGTTGTATATCAGTATGCAGCGTCTGATGTGGATGTTGTGACCCATGCAACAGGCGGCGGCAGCAGCAGCGGCGGCTCCTCCGAGGATGGCGGCGGCAGTAATACAATGCCTGCAAATCTGGTGTTCGATACAGACCTGCTGGCAAATGCCCTGCTCCTGCATAAAATGGAACGGACAACAGCAGATGTAGAGAAGATTGTAAATTATTGGAGATATGATATCAACGGTCGTGATTCCGTATTCGATAAAGGCGCAACAGATTATTATAAATACAGCAGCTATATCACTGCTGTGAATACCGCGCAGACAGGGAACGCAAGCTGGCTTTCCTATGCGGATTATCTGAAAAATGTCAGCGAAGATGCAAAGAATCCCAATAGACCCTACGCAGTAAAAGCAATTCTGGAGGATGGTCTGCTGGGCGAAACACAGTATAACGGTGATTATGGCAAGCTGACAGCACCTGATTTCATGGTAGGCGATGCAGCAGAAGGACGACCGGTTGTGCTGACAACAGAAAATAAAGCTTATGTTGGCGAAATCAAAGGTCTGTATCTGAACGGGGATTGGCGCATGCTGAGAGAGGATGCGTATGAGATTGATAAAGCGGCAGGCACAATCACAATCAAGGCAGGCGTGCTCAAGGTTGGCGAAAATACAATCTCCATCGTTGCAACAGGCTATCAGAAGAAAACAATCAAAATCAATAATAACAAGATGACAGAAACAGACCTGACCCTTTCCGTAGATAAAGAATCCTTCAAGCAGGGTGAAACAGCAACACTCACCGTAGAAGGCTCGAAGGGTGATTTCCTGAAAAACCTCACAGGCGTTGCCCTGATGAAGGAGGGTAAGGTTGTAAAGAACGTACTCTATAAGGGCGCAGAAGGCTCTGAGGCTGCTTATTACGAAATTGATAAGAACGCAGCGGATGGCAACGTGCTGAAGCTGACTCTGACTGCACAGGAGGTAGAAGCAGGCGACTATACCGTTTCTCTGACAGCAAACTACTACGAGGAACCTCTGACAGCAGAGTTCAAAGTAACCGCAAAGGATGCAGAAACCGTAACAACCCCTGCATTTGACAGCTATATGCTGAATGAAGCTGACGGCTATTACAGAGTCTCCTTCAAAGGTGCTGCCGGTGATGAACTCAAGGCTTACCTGAACAGCGTAGAAACGGTAACTGTTGGCAGCAAAGAGTATACAAAACAGAATTTCTCTAGCGGGAATCTGGAGGAAGATAAATTTAGAGTGGTAGCAAGCAATCCTGCTTATGGTTTTTCCGAATACGATAAACTGGATTTGGCGGCAGTCGGCGTTGATACAAGCAATGATGTTATGGTTGTCATCAAAGCGGTAGGCTATGAAGATGTAACATTCACAATCGCAAAGACAAGTGGCGGCGGCACCACCGACCCCTCTGAACCGGAAACACCCGCAAGCGTTGCAGTAGATAATTGCGTATTCAAAGCAAAGGATACTAGCGCATTCGGCGAAAATACAGACTACTACAGATTGACATTTAAAAATCTGAAAGAGACTGAGTTGCATGCGTATATCAATGCGATTACATCTGTAGAGGTAGACGGAGTTGCATACAGCGAAAAAGGATACTTGGGCTTTAAAGAAAGTCAGTTCAGAAGAACAGTAATCAATTCTGCTTACAGCAGTATGTATGATGCACTGGATTTGGCGGCAAACGGTGTTGATACAAGCAAGGATGTTAAGGTTGTTATTAAGGCAACAGGCTATGCTGATTTGACCTATACCATCGAAAAGACGGGCGGCAGCACAGGCGGCGATAGTGGCGGCAGTGATGGCGGCGGTGACAGCGGTGAAGCCGAAGGCAAGGAGGCACCGACACCTGCTTCTGTTGCATATACAGCCGGTACCTTTAGTAATAGCTATGATATGATTTTTGCAAATGATGCCGGCGAAATTGATTCGTTCTTCGAAGCGATAGAGGAAATTACTGTAAATGGCGAGACATATACAGCAGCAAGCTTTAGCTTCAATTTTGGAGATACAAATTATATTTTGCGTGCAGCAGATAAGAAAATCGAATTAGGCACAAAGCACTTCAAGGCATCCGGCGAAACAAAAATTGTCATTAAGGCGAAAGGATATAAGCCTTTAGAATTTACTTACAAAGCACAATAAAAATCCCCCAAAACAAAAAAAGTGATTTTCCATTTGGAAAATCACTTTTTTTCTGTGTCCATAGGGTGTCCACAGGGGTATCCACACCCCGTCTTTTTGGTGTCCATAGGGTGTCCAATCTGTCCACTTTGTCCGGTAAAGTCCACCGTTTTTTACTGCCTTCCGGTCGAGCCGAGTCCGCCGCGATCCTCGTTCCCAAGGTCGTCTGTTTCCGCAAATGTCAGCGTCGGCTGATGCGCAAATATGCGGAACTGGCAGATTCTGTCATTCACCTCAATCACCGTATCCCTGAGGGCAAATGCCGGCATGAACCACTGGTCATTGTTGCCGCAGTAGCTTTCATCCACGATGCCGCAGTGGTTCGTCTGGATGATGCCGAAGTTCTTGAAGGTCGAGCTGCGCGGCACAATATGCGCCTCAAACCCCTGCGGAAGCTGCATGGCAACCCCCAGCGGAATCAGCTTAAATTCGCCCTTTTTCAGCTCTACACGCTCTGCCGCACGCAGGTCAATCCAGTCGGATTTCCCGTCAATGTAGCGCAGCCTTTCAATTTTATCGCTCAGATATTTAATCTTGATTTTTTCCATATCTCGTTCCTTTCTCATTCTGCATGATATAAGTAAAGGGAGCTGCTTTGCAGGGATTTCTGCACATCAATGATGCGCTGATTGAAGCTTCCCTTCCAGTGCAGCTTGGTATCCTTCAAATCGGCAATAAACCGCCCATCCACCAGCACATCAATGTATTGCATCAGCGGCAGTGCGCTGATTTCCTCCCAGCGGTAGCCTGTATACAGCCAGATATTCTTCCCCGGATATTCCAGCTTGACCTTCCTCGCCAACCGTTCGATTTCCTCCCGATTGCCCGTATAAAGCGGATCGCCGCCGCTGAAGGTAATGCCGCTGATATAGTCACGGGAGAGCAGGGAGAACAGCTCCTCCTCTGCCGCCGCATCAAAGGCAAGACCCCCCTCAGGGTCCCATGTGACGGCGTTATGACAGCCCTCGCAATGGTGCGCGCAGCCACTCACCCAGAGCACCACACGCAGCCCCTCGCCGTTGAGCATATCGTCCTTTGTAATATTATGATACCGCATTACATACTCTTCCTTTCTGCGATTTCAGCCATTTTTGCGTCATTCAGACGGGTATCCCCCTTCACGCGGGAGTAGGAAAGATAGCCGTTCATGCGCTCGATTTTTGTAAGATTTTTGCTGCCGCATTTCGGGCAAACATCCATTTCCAGCTCCTGATGGCCGCAGTCATCGCAATAGGCAAGGGAAAGATTGACCCCCTCATAAAAGCCCAGCTTCATGGCGCGGCGCACAAGGATGCGGATGGCATCCAGATTATAATCAATCGGGTATTTTACATATTGAATTTTGCCGCCGTTGGATAAATCCCAGAAGCGTTTTTCCAGATCCTGCTTTTCAATCGGGGTGATATCCTCGGTCACATGGCAGTGGAAGCTGTTGGAGACGTAGGGACGGTCGGAAACATGCTCAATCACGCCGTATTTCTTGCGGAACTGCGTAATCTGCAAGCCACAGAGGCTCTCCGCAGGCGTGCCGTAGATGGCGTAAAGATTGCCGTCCGCCTTCTTATATTCCGCAATTTTATCATTGATATGCTGTAGGGTATCAATCGCAAACTGCCCGTCCTCAACCAGAGATTTCCCGTTATACAGCTCCTGCAATTCATTCAGCGCCGTAATGCCGAAGGACGCTGTCGCCGTTTTTAAGAGAGGTTTAATCTTTTCGTGGAATTTCAGATGGCCGCCGTAAAAACCGCCCTCACAGTACGCCAGAGGGTTTGTAGAGGCACGCATTTCACCGAGGTAGGCATAAGTGCGGATATGCAGCTGACGAATCAGCTCCAGATAGTAATCCAGAACCTCAAAGAAGGGTCTGCTTTCCTGCTTTGCCTTGGCATAAATCATAGGCAGATGCAGGCTGACCGCGCCGATATTGAACCGCCCGACGAACACAGGCTTATCCTCTGCATCGGCAGGTTCCATGCCGCCCCGCTCAAACCAGGGGGAGAGGAAGGCTCTGCAGCCCATGGGGCTGATGATGGCACCGTATTTTTTATAAATCTCCGCTACATAGCCCTCACCCGTCAGGGAAAGCCAATCGGGGTACATGCTCTTGGAGGAGCAGAGAATCCCTGCTTCAAATACATCCTCCAGCTCCTTGCCGGGGCCATGCAGGTTTTCGTCATAGAGGAACACCAGCTTCGGGAAAAGAACAGGCTTTTTGCAGCTTTTTTTGCCCTGTCCCTTGCGGCGGACATGCAGCATGGTGATGGAGGCAATTTTCGCAAATTTGCCTGTGCCGGTACCGAAGGTCATGGTGATAAAGGGATAATCGCCGCGGCTGGACGCAACGGTGTTGAATTTATATTCCCAGCCCTGAAAGCCCTGATCGAAATCCTTCTGGATATCCTTCATGGCCTCTCTGTCTGCGATGCGCGCGGTCAGACCCATATCGATATAGCGGCGGTAATATTTTTCATAGCTTTTCTCCGCAAACGGCTCTAAGAGTAAATCCACAGAGGGCACAGTAAAGCCGCCGTATTGCTGGCTCGCCGCGGAAAGCACGATATCCCCGATGACATCGAAGGCAACCTCCAGCGTTTTCGGCTCGTTGTACCAGAGATTCCCCATCTCAAAGCCGCCTGTCAGCACATCCTTCACGTTGAACAGGCAGCAGTTCATGGTGTCCCTTCTGGCAGACATATCGTGGATATAGATATACCCATCCCGACATGCCTGCAGCTCCTCGGTTGTCATAAAGAATTTCTGATAAAGCTCTTTATTCAGCTGATTATAAATCAGAGAACGCTTGGTGGAAACAAGGGCACTGTCGGAGTTGCTGTTTTCCTTGTCCCCGATATACATGATGGATTGGCTTTTTTTATAGACCTCATCCAGCATTTTGACAAAATCCTGCTTATAATTGCGGTAGTCCCGATAGCTTTTCGCTACCTCCGGCTTGACCTGATCGAGGGCGGCCTCAACGATATTGTGCATTTCTGCGATGGGAATGCCCTCCTGCCCCAGAGAGCGCGCCTTTTCCTCCACGAAGGAGCAGATGAAATCCAGCTCCTCCTGCGTGAATTTTACCATGGCGCGATAGGCTGATTTATTGACTGCAACCACGACCTTCTGCACATTCCATGCTTCGTGGGTATTATCCTTTTTGATGACATACATAAGACTTCCTCCTTTTTCGGTAAGAAACGAAATTTTGGGGTTTATACCGAATACTATACTATATCTGGTGGATAAAATCAATATATACGGCATATTTTAACAAGATATAGTTATTCTGCCTCATCGGAGAGCCTTGCCTGTCTGACGGCATGATGCCAGCCTGCGAGCGTTTCCTTGATTTTTTCACTCTCTGCCGCAGGGGAGAAGGCGGCGGAAACCTGCCAGTTGCGGCGGATTTCCGATAAATCTGCCCAATAGCCGACGGCAAGCCCTGCCAGATATGCCGCGCCGAGGGCAGTGGTTTCCAGTGTGGAGGGGCGCAGAACCGGTACGCCTGTGATATCGGACTGGAATTGCAGCAGGAAGGAATTTGCCGCCGCACCGCCGTCTACACGCAGCTCTGCAAGGGGAATGCCTGCATCCTGCTCCATGGCGTGGAGGACATCATAGGTTTGGTATGCCATGGACTCGACTGCCGCGCGCACGATATGACAGCGGTTTGCGCCGCGAGTCAGCCCCGTCAGGCAGCCACGCGCGTAGGGGTCCCAATAGGGCGCACCCAAGCCCACAAAGGCAGGCACGAGATAGACACCACAGGTATCGGGAACCTCTCTGCAAAGTCCTTCCGTCTCTCCGGCGGAGGAAATCAGCCCCAATTCATCGCGCAGCCATTGGATTGCCGCGCCTGCAACGAAAATAGAGCCCTCCAGTGCGTAGGTGATTTTGCCGCCCAGACCCCATGCAATCGTGGTGACTAAGCCGTTTTGTGAGGAAACGGGCTTGTCCCCTGTGTTCATCAGCAGAAAGCCGCCTGTGCCAAAGGTATTTTTGGCGGTGCCGGGGGAGAAGCATGCCTGCCCGAATAAGGCAGACTGCTGATCGCCTGCCGCCCCTGCAATCGGGATGCTTTCGCCAAAGAGAAGGGGGAGCGTGCTGCCGAAAATGCCGCTGGACGGGCGCACCTCGGGCAGGATGGAACGCGGGATTTCCAGTAAATCCAGAAGCTCGGTGTCCCATTCCAGCGTATGGATATTGAACAGCATGGTACGGGAGGCGTTGGAATAATCGGTGGCGTGAACCTGTCCGCCTGTCAGGTTCCAAATCAGCCAGGTATCAATGGTTCCGAAAAGCAGATTGCCGCTTTCTGCGAGTGCCTTCGCTTCGGGAACATTTTGCAGAATCCAGCGGATTTTTGTTGCGGAGAAATAGGCATCAATCAAAAGCCCTGTTTTTTGACGGATTTTTTCGGTGTAGCCCTGCTCCTGCAAAGAATCGCAATAGGGTGCGGTTCTTCTGCACTGCCAGACAATGGCATGATAAATCGGCTTGCCGTTGCGCTTGTCCCAGAGGATGGTGGTTTCGCGCTGGTTGGTGATGCCGATGGCGGCAATTTCCCTTGCGGAAATGCCAAGCTTGGCAATCGCCTCTCTGGCAACCGAAAGCTGTGTTTCCCAGATTTCCAGAGCATCATGCTCCACCCAGCCGGGGCAGGGATAGTATTGCTGAAATTCCTTCTGCGCAACGCTTTTCATCTGCCCGTTCTGGTCGAAAAGAATCGCACGGGAGCTGGTTGTGCCTTGGTCTAAGGAAAGAATGTATTTCATGGGGAGCCCTCCTTTTTCTCAAAAAATTAGTATTGATTTTAGTATAGCAAAAAGCAAAGGAGGGAACAAGCGAACAGAAAAAAAGAACCCCCGCAGGCAGTGCGGGGGTATAGGCTGTAGACAAAGTAATTTTGAGGCAGCAGGTTATCTCATATAGGGGTTGGTTCTGCGTTCTGTTTCCAGCGTGGTGGCAGGGCCGTGACCGGAATATACCTGATAATCCCCGGGGAGTGCGGCGAGCCTTTTCAGGGATTTTTTGATATCATCCCAATCGCCGGTGGGGAGATCTGTTCTGCCGCAGGAGCCCTGAAACAGGGTGTCGCCGCTGAAAATGATATCCTTGCCGATAAAGCAGATGGAGCCTACCGTATGTCCGGGGGTTTCCATTACGTCAAATTCCATATCACCGACGGTTACCTTATCGCCCTCGGAAACCAAAATATCGGGGTGAACGATGATGGGGCCGCCGACAAATTGGGAACAGTTGAGCGCAGGATCGGTAAAGACGGGCATTTCCTTTGCCGCGCCGACGATTTTGCAGCCGAAATGCGCGGCAACCTCGTTGACGGAGCCGATATGGTCATAATGTCCATGGGTCAGCAGGATATGTGTAACCTTGAGATGATTCTGTTCTACATACTGATATAAAGGTGCAGGGCTGCCGTCGCAGTCGATGATAGCGGTAATACCGTTGTCATCGGAAATCACATAATTATTTGTGCCGACGGAACCCGCAGCGTAGCAAGCAATTTTCATGGGAAGTCCTCCTTGGTGTGTTTTTTCAAATTATAGCAATCCTAAGGGGATTTTGCAACCAAAAGGCGAGGGGGAATTGTAAGAAAGTCTTAAGAAATGGGGCGCGGGTTTTGTGCTATAATCCAAATAAAGGGAAAGCAATGCTTTGCGCCGGTTGGGCGCAGGTGCGCCTGAAAAGTGGCGGTTGGGCAACATTAGTCATTCGCCCGTTTGGAACTTTCTCGGCGAAACGAGGGCTTTCTCCCTTACTTTTTATGCTAAAAAGTAACAAAAACTTGGAACCCGTT
>ERZ832317.1603-NODE-1603-length-28521-cov-4.057472_pt1 | contig 28521 bp, 18 predicted proteins | sample MGYA00519695_ERZ832317 | MGnify/ENA primary metagenome ERZ832317 (study PRJEB31850, sample SAMEA3708726) | human gut metagenome | biome: human gut; feature: human-associated habitat; material: faeces | place: China | collected 2014 ...
CGCTAATGCTCTGGCAATTGCCACACGCTGCTTCTGTCCACCGGACAATTGTCCCGGATATGCTTTTGCTTTATCAGCAAGTCCCACGATCTGAAGCAATTCCACAGCTCTCTTCTTTGCCTGTTTCTTGCTTACTCCGGCGATCACAAGCGGAAAACAAATATTGTCCAACACGTTCTTCTGCATCAACAGATTAAAATGCTGAAAGATCATTGCAATCTTCTGTCTCTCTTTGCGAAGCTGTCTGCCTTTCAAAGTCGATAAATCTTTGCCATGAATCTTGACAACACCGGCGGTGGGTTTCTCTAAGTAATTAAGACATCGTACTAATGTACTCTTACCCGCACCGGACATACCGATAATTCCATAAATATCTCCACTTGCAATTTCCAAATTAATCTGGTCGAGTGCTTTGACTTGATTACCAAAATCTTTCTCCACACCCTCAACCGTGATCAATGCATCCATGGAAGTATCACCTCCTACGATTCTTTTCCTTGTTTTCATATCATTTATATATGAATTGTATGTTATAATATAGCAGTCTCATCCATTTGTCAAGAACTTTTTTCATTTTTTTACTCAAACTTTCCATATCTTACATCAGAGACTTGAACAAATAAAGAGCCTGCACACGAATTTATTCGCGTGCAGGCTCCATGTTCAAATACCATTACAGTTCGTTATCAAGTTGCCGGATGCAGACAATTGTTCAATAAATATTCCACATCATCTGCTGTTACTGCCAGCAGTTTATCCGGTGCATCGCTCAGCTCCAACACCATAACAAACCGCTCCCCACAGTCATTAAAGGTAATACGTTTCAACACATTCTCTTCCTTATATCCTACGTACTTACTCTTGTTGATCTCGATCAGCTTATCATTCAATATGCCAAATCCATAGATCACTAACATGGTAGAAAACTGAAAGGTTAAACGCTTTGCAAAGTCTGTATTGATATTAAACACAGCCTGCATCTCGGTAATACCACCACGATCTGTCATTGCGGTACCCGGTATGGTACGAAACTTGCCGGGCGTAAAATAATCAGATAACTTTACCAGTTCCAGATCATTTACTTTCTCTGTTGTCATTACACTCCCCTCCTTTATCTGGGATTCATCTCTGTAAGAGATGACTTATTTCTTCGTTGTCTTATAGAAAAAAGTATAAGCGAGACCATCTGTATAATAACCTGTCAGAGATGGATCGATCAAGTCCTGATTGGATGGGCTGAATAATGGGCAGATAACCGTATCTTCGGATACTAAAATCTTTTCTGCTTCCATCAACTGTTTCTGACGGCTTGCCTCATCTAGGTTCTTGTCAGATTCCTGAATCAGTTTATCATACTTCGCATTGCTCCACTTCACATCATTCTGTGCATTGCCGGTCTGGTACATCTTGAGCCAGCTGGTCGGATCATTGTAATCAGCGTACCACTGCATTCTTGCCATCTGCAGCTTACCGTTACGACGCTCATCAACATATACTTCATATTCCATTGCCTCTAATTTTACATCTACTCCCAGTTTCTTCCACTGTGCCTGCAATACCTGTGCTACGTTTGCCTCATAACTCATTGCCGGATAAGTATATGTGATCGTTGGAAGGCCCTTGCCATCTTTGTAACCGGCCTCTGCCAAAAGCTCTTTTGCCTTTGCGAGATCTTCATCTAACAGATCTCCCTGTGCTTCGCCCCATTTCTTGCCATCGGCTTTGCTCTTGTAATTCTTGCCAACGAAACTGGTACCCGGCTCGCAAGCCGTACCAACGACTGCTGCAATATCTTTACGATTCAATGCCAGCGAAAATGCCTGACGTACTTTAACATCATCAAATGGTTTTTCATTAATATTGAATAAGATATAGTTTGTCTGTGGAACCTCTCGGATCGACAAGTCATCTTTGCCTTCATAAGATTCTGCGATCTCACTAGGTGCACCCTGCAGGATGTTGATCTCACCTGTCTGATATGCCGATGCTTTTGCCTGATCGTCATCCATAAACTTATCCGTAATCTTTAATACATTGGTGCTCTTTGCATCACGGTAATATTTATTCTTCTCAAAAGATACGTGATCTCCGTCCACATGCTCAGACAAATGATATGGTCCATTACCTAAGTTCTGTTCCGGATTCATATCCCAATCCTTATTATCATCTGTTGCATATTTGCAATTAGATGGCATATAAGTAGGCAGTTTACAAAGATCTAAGAAGTAAGAACATGGCTCTTCTAATGTAAACTTAATCGTCTTGTCGTCGATACACTCGATGCCGACATCTTTGAAGTCGCATTTTCCATTAAAGCACTTCTCTGCATTCTTAATAACGAACAAGAAGTCCACATACCAAGAACCATTGTCCGGCTCTAGCGCTCTCTTCATCGTATTTTCGAAGTCAGCACTTGTAACATCCGATCCATCGGACCACTTCTCATCGTCTCTAATATAGAAAGTATACTCTGTCGCATCATCATTGACATCCCAATGATCTGCTGCCGCAGGTACGATCTTTCCTTCCTTATCATAACTTACAAAACCTTCGTAACAGTTCGTCTGTACACTGAAGTACTCGTATGCAGCAGCTCCTGCAGGGTCATACTCACCACTTTCCGGCTGTACCGCATTGATCAGTTCTGCAATTTCTCCTTTGTCATTGGTACTTGTTGCACTGTTTCCTCCACCACAGCCGGTAAGACTCCCTATCACCATTGCCGCTGTAAGTAGTGCCGCCATAATTTTCTTTGTCTTTCTCATAAGCGTTCCCTCCTTGTGTCTCAAACATTGTGTCGGTTGCATTCCCATTTACCCTAATCCATTCGCAGACAATGCACTTCGCACTATCTGACGCATGAGCAATGTTTCTAAAACATACTCATTATATCTAAAAGATCCTTAAAGATCTTTTAAGCAATAATTTGTTCAACAGTTTTGCCAACTGCCTTATACTGTGCCAAATTTTTGGGCGAATATAAGTTGCAGGCAACCTGTCTGTTATCATACATATATGTGTCCGGTTTTTTGGACTTACATTCCTCGGTTGCGTACTTACATCTTCCCGCAAACGGACATCCTTTTGGCGGATTGATCGGACTTGGTACCTCGCCCTCCAGGATGATTCGTTTCTTTTCTTTGGCCATCTTTGGATCAGCAATCGGTGCTGCGGAAATAAGTGCTCTCGTATACGGATGCAATGGTTTCTTGTAAACATCATCGGATGATCCAAGCTCTACCATATTTCCCAAATACATAACACCGATTTTATGGCTGATATGATGTACCATTTCCAGATCATGGGCAATGAAAAGATAGCTAAATCCTTTTTCACGCTGCAGCTTTTCAAGCAAGTTGATAACCTGTGCCTGAATTGATACATCCAACGCTGAGATCGGCTCATCACAAACGATAAACTCCGGACGAAGTGCTAATGTTCTGGCAATACCGATACGCTGTCTCTGTCCACCGGAGAACTCATGTGGATATCGTCTGATGTGATCCGGTTTTAATCCAACTGTCTCGATCAACTCCTGTACGATAACTTTACGCTCGTGTGCGGTACCCATATTATGAATGATCATTGGCTCTTCAATAATCTCTCCAACGGTAAATCTTGGATTTAAGGATGCATAAGGATCCTGAAAGATCATCTGCATCTTTTTGCGATAAGGAAACATTTTACGGTTACTAAGCCCGGTAATGTCAACTCCATCAAAAATAATCTGACCACTCGTTGGTTCATGTACCTTTAGGATCGTACGTCCCATGGAACTTTTACCGCAGCCGGATTCTCCGACAATACCGAGTGTCTCGCCACGTTCCAGCTTAAAAGAAACTCCATTCACCGCATGTACTTTCTGGCCATGTGCTGCGGGAAAGTGCTTCGTTAAATTTTTTACCTCTAATAATGGTGTTGGTTCGTTACTCATGTGCATCCTCTCCCTTCATCACTTCCTGCCAGCGCTCCTTGCAGTGAAGCCAGCATTTGCATTTATGTGTCTCGCCAAATTCTGTCACAAGCGGTGTTGCCTTTGTACAGATTTCCATTGCCTCGCTGCATCGGGAAGCAAACGGACACTGATCACCAAGTTTTAACAGATCCGGCGGTGTACCGGGAATTGGCTTGAGTGGTTCTCTATGATCTGCATTGGAATTAGCAATACTATTTAACAGGCCTTTTGTATAAGGATGTTTTGGATCATAAAAGATTTCATCCGTCTTTCCTTCTTCCATAATATTACCACCATACATAATACTGATACGGTCACATAAGGAAGCAACTACGCCAAGATCATGTGTTATGATAATAACACCGGCATCACTTTCCTCGGTAATCTTGCGAAGCAGATCCAAAATCTGCGCCTGCACGGTTACGTCCAATGCTGTGGTCGGCTCATCCGCCACGATCAGCTTCGGATTACAGGCCAGTGCGATCGCAATAATAATACGCTGTCTCATACCACCGGAAAACTCAAACGGATACTGTTTCAATCTGGATTCCGGTGCCGGAATACCTACCATTTTCATCAGTTCTATGGCACGCTCTCTAGCTTCCTGCTTGCTGCATTTATCATGTGCCCGTATCCCCTCTGTCATCTGCTTTTCGATCGTTACGATCGGATTTAAGTATGACATAGGATCCTGAAAGATCATGCTGATGTCGTTACCCCGAATCGCGTTCATCTTCTTTTCATATTCTTTTTTCTCTTTCTTTGTCTTATATTTAACCGGAGAAATGTCTTCCCCGTCGAAGATCATTTCTCCGGCGGTTACGGTACCATTCGGTGCCAGTAGTCCCATCAGTGAAAGCATTCCCACACTCTTACCTGAACCAGACTCTCCTACGATTCCAAGGACTTCTCCTTTGTCAACGGTATAATCTATTCCCCGCAGTGCCTTTACTACGCCCTGCTCTGTCTGAAACTCTGTCTCTAATCCTCTGATCTCTAACAAACTCATATCCATCACCATGCCTTTCTCTCGTTTTTCTTCGCCGTCCAATGCTGTCCAAAATCTCGGACACGTTATATACTGTCCAACATATAGGACACCAGACAAATTGCTTAACGTTTTCTCTTAGGATCCAACGCCTTTTCTAATCCCTCACCAACGAAGTTGAACGAGAAGATCGTGATACAAATTGCAATCATTGGATATACCGTCTGCATCGGATATGTCATGATCACCTGTCTTGCATCCTGTGCTAAAGTACCCCAGCTTGCCATCGGTGCGGAAATGCCGACACCTAAGAAACTCAGCCAAGCCTCGGTAAAGATTGCCTGCGGCACCATCAAAGTTACCGTAACAATGATCTGTCCCATCGTATTGATCAGCAAATGTTTGATCAGGATACGACTTGGGCTTGCACCTAACACAAACGCTGCCATCGTAAATTCCTGTTCTTTCAAACTCTTGACCTGCTGCCTTACGATACGCGCCATATCGATCCAACAGGTGATCGATATACCAAGCATGATACTAATCACGCTTGCCCCAAAGATCAACATGATCAATACAATGTAAAGCATTGCCGGTACCGAATAAATAATATCTACGATTCTCATCATGACCATGTCGACCTTACCACCAACATATCCTGCGATACCACCATAGATCGTACCGACGATCAGATTGATCACGGCTGCCAAACAACCAACTGCTAAGCTGATCCTTGCACCGAATAAGATTCGTACAAAAATGTCTCTTCCCATTCGATCAGTACCAAACCAATGATCCATGCTGGGACTTGCATTTCTCAGTGACATATTCTGTTCGGCATAAGAATATTTACACATCATCGGTCCGAAAATCGCCATCAATACAACAATGATCAAAATGATCGCCCCAGCTACAGCTCTCTTATTTCCGGTAAAATCATGCCATACCGACTGAAGGAACGTTCTGCTCTCTACAGCAATAAACTCGTCGTTTTTTTCATCATCATCTAATTTACGAAATAATTTTGTTTCCATGGCATCCATACGCGTTCCCTCCTTTACAATGTTTTGCGGACTCTAGGATCAACGACCGCACAGATCAGATCGGATAACAAGTTACATATAATAATGATCGCACCGATAAAGATCGTAATTCCCATAACCACCGTATAATCATGGTTGGTGATCGCTGATACGAATTCTTTACCAATACCCGGTATTGTGTAGATCTGTTCGATAACGACGCTACCTGTTAATAAGAATGCAATCATCGGTCCCATATAGGTAATGACCGGAAGCATCGCATTTTTAAGAATGTGCCGGAACAATAATGTCCGTTTGCTGATTCCCTTCGCTTTTGCCATCGTTATGTAATCCTGCTTAACAACTTCTTCATAACTATTCTGTGTCTGTCTGGCAACTGCTGAGATCGGATACAATCCCTGGGCGATAGCCGGAAGCACATAATGCATTGGTGTTGTAAGACCAAGCACAGGGAACATCTTCAGTTCTACACCGAATATAATAAGAAGAAGCAATGCTACGATAAAGTTTGGAACACTGACACCAAAGGTCAATGCCGATAGCCAAACACCTTTTACTGCGTTACTCTTCGCTCGTGCCATCAGGATTCCCGAACTGACACCAACCACTAATACTAATACAAAAGTTACAATACCAAGCTGCAACGTTGGCATCATTGTCTGTGCGATGATCTCATTTACGGATTTACCAACCTTCTTATAAGAGGTTCCCATATCGCCATGCAGCAAGTTCTTACAATATATAATGAACTGTTCTACCGGCGGTTTGTCTAATCCATAAGTTGCTTCCATCTTTTTCAATACATCACCGGATATATTTTTGGATTGTAACGGACTTCCCGGCATAACCTTGGTCATTGCGAATGTGATCGCGATCAATACGAATAAGGTTAATATACCGAGCAGCACACGCTTTATTATGTATTTGACCATATACATCCACTCCTTTCTTTTGCAAAAAGAAAACGGCAAAGGGACTTTTTTGTCAGCGCCTTTGCCGTTATGATCTTACTATTAAATTTTTGCTTTGCATCTCTCACACAAGCACATTTTTATCATTTATCCAAAGCGGTGTCAACAAAAACTGACGTTTTTTGTAATTTTTACAAACAAACTTGTTCAGATTCCAAATTTTACGTAATTTTTTCAAATGGATTGACTTTTTTACGAACTTCTCTTATTCTTTCCCATATGATTTGCTATTGACTGAATTAATATGTTAATCAATCCAATATAATATACATTTGGATTTCACGAAAATGTATCCGCTACTCATGCAAGTGGATATAAGGAATGGAGGCTTATTATGAAAGTTGTAGTTATCCCGGAGCCGGTGCTTCAGCCGGACATTACAAAAGAAGATATGGACTTAAAGTGGAACCTGTTAAAAGAATTACCGGAAGTCGATGAGCTGGTAATCAAGCATTTTGACGGCTATCCCAGCAATGAAGAACTTCATCCCGTCATCGCAGATGCCGACGCTGCTATCGGCGTGTGGGTCAACGGCAGCAATATAAATGAAGAATTCTTAAGCAAACATCCTAATCTCAAATATGTTGCAACACTTGGTCATGGTTTTGGCGAATTTGATGTTCCTATGACAAAGGAAAAGGGGATGGTGATCACCAACACCATCTATGGTGCACAGACTATTGCGGAATATGCATGGGCACTTCTTATGGAAGTATGTCATCACGTGGATCTTCATTCCAAAGATGTCAAACGTGTTGATTGGGCACATGCCACCAAAGAAGATTATGAAACCTTTGGCCGTGTATTAACACCGCAGATTGAATTGTACGGTAAAACGTGTGGTATCTTTGGTCTGGGAGCGATTGGTTTTGCCTTTGCCAAGATGGCGCAGGGATTTGGCATGCGTGTGATCAGCTACTCCCGCCACAAAAAGACAGATCCGAAATATGACTTTATTGAGCAGGTTGATTTCGATACGCTGTTAGCGGAAAGTGATGTTATTTCCATTCATGCACCACTAACACCTTCCACGGAGGATACGTTTGATGCTGATGCCTTTGCCAAGATGAAGGATGGTACGATCCTGATCAATACAGCACGCGGTGGCTTGATCGTCGAGGAAGCTTTGGTCGATGCTCTGCAATCCGGCAAAGTATACGGCGCCGGTTTGGACGTAATACGGGATGAACCTCCAAAGGGAGACAACCCTCTGCTGCATCAGGACAATGCTGCAATTACAGCTCATATTGCATGGCTTACCCGCGCGTCACGCTTACGTGCTATTGATATTGCCATTGATAATTTTAAGGCATATCTACGGGGAGAACCTGTATCCGTGATCAATAAATAAACACCCTTATCACAAAGCATAGAAACAGCTAACAGGGGATGCGGCATAAATGCCACATCCCCTGTTAAAGTTATACACTTTTTAGTTATCAACTCATGTTTACAAGCTCATGAATTATGCTTCTGCTGTCTCTTCTGCAGCAGCTTCCTCTTCATCCTCTACAGTATCATTCCGACCTGCTACAACGCTTACAACCGGTGCATCCAAACTCGTCTGAATATCAACCTTTCCGTCCTTTGCAATCGCAAGATCACCGACAGTAAGTACATCTCCAATGTGCATACCAGTGCAGTCAATCTCAATCTTCTCAACCAGATTTTCTGGTGTGGCTTTATATGCGATCTCCTCCAGATGCTGCTCCAAAATACCTTCTGGAACTTTCTCCTTATTATGCAAAATTACCTCTGCAACAGAATGTACTTTTTCACCTTTGACCAAAGCCTGAAAATCCATTTCCAAAATCTGATGATCCAGCGCATTAAAATCTAACTCTTTGATCAATACATCATAAGTCGTGCCTTCCAGCTCTAAGTACAACTGACTTCCTTTCATGCACTCTCTCTGAATACGATCAGCTTCACCCTTTTCAATCTGCAACGGTATTGAACCTTCAAATTCCTTGCCAAACAGATTGCCTGTCACATAGCCCTCTCTTCTGAGTTTCTTTGCCTTAGTTTCCATGTTTCTTCTTTGTACTTTTAAAGTAGTCATTTGTCTGTTCCTCCATTCATACAAATCGATAACATAGGGAAGTTTGCGGAATGTCGATATTAAATTGGCGTTTCGTTTCTCATGTTATGTTTTTTTAGTTGCAACTATGGTTTAGCACTTTTTTTCAAATTTGTCAAATCTGACCGAGTAAATTCAAGTATAGTAGTCTGCGTTATTAAATAACTGCACCGCGTTTCCATTTGCCGCTCTTTAGGCGCCATGCATTGCAGACGCATCTTGCAAACCAGTCGATCGTCATAGCAATCCAAACGCCCCAGACGCCAAGTCCCATCGGCTGCATCAAGCCACCGATCACATAGGCCAAACCAATTCTAAATACCCACATAATGATAATGGAGCTGACCATGACAAACTTGACATCACCTGCCGCACGCAAAATTGATGGTAATGTCCACGCTGCCGGCCACATCACCATACAGCAGGCACTATGATACCAGATTAAAATACGTGCTAAGTGATCTGCCTCCGCAGACAGATTGTACCAGCTTGCAATTGTTGGTGTCATAAAGATGATGACGATATTCAATCCCCATAACATCACATATGCCCATTTCATTAACTTCCAAGAATACTCTTTCACCGACTGATAGTCGCCTGCCCCAACACACTGGCCGACAACAGTTGTGAGCGCTAATCCCATTGCCGCAGCCGGAATTGTAGCTAACAGCTCGATCGTACTTCCGGTCGCATTGGCTGCGATCGCCGCCGTCCCGTAACTGGTGATCAAGCTCTGTGTAAACAGTTTGCCGATCTGGAACATACCATTATCAATACCACTCGGAATACCAATCCTTAGTATTTTGCCTATAATCTGACCGTCCCAGCCAAACCGAAAATACTTGTCGATATGAAGATCGTATTTTTCATTGCGCAGAATAAATACAACAACGATACCTGCTACCACGCGCGAGATCAGAGTACCGTATCCAACACCTGCGATTCCCATATTATAACCAAATACGAATATTGCATTAAATAAAATATTCAAACCATTCATAATCGCAGATACAAACAAGGATATTGATGCCTTTCCCATTGATCGAAGCAAAGAAGATGCTCCGTCATATACCGCAATAAAAGGAAAAGAGAAACCCGTAATAAAGAAATAAGTAACGGCCTGATCCATAACGGCCTGATCAACCTTTCCATAAATTAATGATAAGATCGCACGGTCAAATACGATACACACTGCCGATATGACAACGGATACGATCAGGCAGATCAGTACAAGCTGATTAGCAACAATCTGACCAGTCTTTTTCTTCTTGGCACCTAACGCCTGTGCCGCTACTACTGCGCCACCGGTTGCTAGTGCATTAAATATGTAGATCAACAAATTGCTGATCGTATTGACAAGGGATACACCGGATACTGCGGTATCCCCGGCACCCGACACCATGATCATGTCAGCCATGCCTACAGTAACTGCTAAAACTTGTTCAATAACTAATGGCAAAACTAATGCAATCAGATATTTTTTGTCAAACTGAACTCGTGCTGTCGTCTCTTGCATATTCATTCCTCCATTCTTAAGAAATGTACTCTCGGAGTCTTCTCAAAACGAGTTATTTCGGCTGCATTTTTATATAACGATTCCGAAACTACATATATCTTGTGTTCTGATAATTGCTAATTGTAAGTAGGCACTCATAAAAAGTCAAATGTTTTGGAAAAAATGCCAAAAAAATGTAAATATTGAAAAAAAAATGGATTTTTTTTGTAATTTTTACATTGCTTTTCTATCTTAATCGTATTAGAATGCAGGGCATAGCAGTCATAAGCAAATCAAAGCATGACCTCACACAGAACACGTTGACCCAGAATTTATGACTAAAAAGGAGTGTTGATTATGCAGAAATATGTAGAATTACTTAGAGAGCCAATGCAGGTAAAACCGGAAAGTTTACGAGCAGCCCGCCAGAAGAGCAGCTCTACACCACCTCATGTGTACCGTCTCAATTATAACGAAAGTCCTTATGGTTTGGGACCGGCATCACAGGCCGCATTAGAGGAAGCAATAAAAACTCCTTATGTGTATCCGGATTGGTTCTCTGTAGAACTTAAAACGAATCTTGCCGAATTGTATGGCCTTAAATTTGAAAATATCGCCGTTGGTCCCGGATCCAGTGCAATGATCAATATGCTTGGAGAACTTTTCATTAATCCAGGTGATGAATTCGTATTTGGTGATCCAAGTTATGAGGCATTTCGTGATGTTGCCAATGATTATGGTGCCGTTCCGGTCGCTGTTCCTTTGGATGATGATATGAACTATGACTTAGACGCTATGTTGGCAGCTATTACTGACAAAACGAAGATCTTAGTTGTCGTAAATCCTAACAATCCAACCGGAACTTTCATCGACTCTGCTAAGCTGGAGGCATTCATCCGTAAGGTTCCAAAGCATGTCATTACTGTAATTGATGAAGCATATATGGAATTTGTCGATGACCCAAATAGTTACAGTATGATGAAGCTGATCAAAGAAGAAATCGATCAGCCACTCATTATCATGAGAACATTTTCTAAGATCTACGGTATGGCAGGACTTCGCGTCGGCTATGTGATCACAAGTCCGGATATGACGGATCATTTCGGTAAATCCAGCAATGCCTGGAATGTAAGCTTCATCGGTCAGAAAACTGCTGCTGCAGCTACGAAGGACCAGGAGCATGTCTCTATGGTACACGACATCAATGCGAAGGAGCGTGAGAAAGTCGCTAAGGCTCTCTGCGATCTGGGCTGCCGCGTTTATGATTCACAGGCTAATTTCATACTGTTTAAGGCTCCGATCGATACAATGGAAGTTTATACCAAATTGGAAGAGCAGGATGTGTTGATCGGTGTTCACGTAGGCATGAACCGTGTCAGCCTTGGTAAACCGGAAATGAACGAAAAATTCTTAAAAATCATGAAAGAAATTCTCAAATAAAACTTAAAAACAATTGACATTATAAAAGCAGCTGGCAAGATATGATTTTATATCTTGCCAGCTGCTTTTAAATCTTTCGTAAAAGAAGCTTTGCCGTTCAGCTTATCTTTGATGGTTATATAATCACACCGTTCAGCTAAGTCAATCGTTCAACGTCATTACATTATGCAGTAAATAACAGCGAATGATCAATGCCATCTCTTCTGCCGTAGCAAAATCCGGCAATCCCAGTAACTGTTCTGCTTTGCGAATGCGATAGCGCACTGTATTACTATGCTGAAACAACTCCTCCGACGTCTTTGCAAAATCACCATTATTTTTGACATAAGAAATAACGGTTTCCAACAAATTGACATCATGAGATGCATCATACTTTTGCAAAATGGATACGCTTTCCTCTACCTCATGGTATAGCATCGGATTATTTACAAGCGACATAACATATTTGTAAATTCCGATCTGGGAATACGCTGTATCCGTCTGCTCGAAAAACTGTCCGACGATATTTGCATTTTTTGATTTAATGATAGCCTCATTCAAGCGATCTAATGGCAAAATTTCATCACAAATACCAATATGATACGACTCAGGTAAAAAACCCGCCTCTACCAATATATCATTAATATGATGCAGCATATTCTGATAATCCTCCGGTATATTATCTTCCTGATAAGAACAGATCAGCATAATGCCATGACCCATCTTTACAAAAGAATAATCGTGTACTTTTGTGTCACGATACTGACGGTACATTAACTTGTCAAAATATGTATGGATCTTCAAGTTGTTCGACATATCCCTCGATGTAATATTGGCCGTAATAATACTCGGATGAAAGTGCGGATTGATCTCCAATGCAATTTTTTCTACGGTAGACGGTTTATGTTTTTCGTTCACAATAGAATTTAATTTTTCCTCTGCAATAACATACTGCGCACGCGTCTTCATCGACTCATTGATACATATGATCAGATCTTCCATAAATTGCTCATAAAAAGAAAACAACGGTACATGATACAATTTCGCTAACTTGATAATATCTTCCGGCAGTTCCCGATCCGGCGGAATCTTGATCGCAATACCGGATACCTGCTTTTGGATCAAGGTACGGAGTGTCCCATTGACCAATTCCGGATCAGAATCAGCAAAGAAATAGGATAACAGTACAAAATATCCATAACCATATCCTTCATAATCGATCCGGCTGCTCTCATACTCCAAAATAACCGTCGCATTCACTAAATTATTAAGGTATTTTTCCCCACATATTATCTTAAAGTCCTTAAATAGGGACAATTCCAAAATCTCGCTAATCTGAATCATAACTATCCTCCACGCCTATACAATCTTATACTTCCAATCATTAGGCATATCTGTGCATTGCGAATCATATTCGCATTTTGTCCGCCTTGGTGTCATTTTGAAAATATTATACCTTGGGTTAATATGCTTTGCAATGCCGAAATACTAACATAGAGATGATCGCCGTCAATCCTTCTGCAATCCAAAACGCATGCCATACTCCCGTCGCTCCTATTGCGTAACTCAACAACATCGCTGCCGGAATAATGATCACAATATAACGGCACAACGAGATTACTAACGATTGCATTCCTTTCCCTAATCCTTCTAATGCCCCGGAGGCTGTCACAGAGATCGCAGATGTTAGAAAGCCTGCACTGATCAATCGAAGTGCCGTTTCTCCAACACGGATCGTCTCCGGAGTATGCGTAAACAGTCCCATTAAAGTTGCCGGGATCGTCATGCAGATCACCGTTCCACCTAACATGATCAAACCATTCATTACAAGAACAAGTTCAAAGATCTTTTTCACACGCTTGTGTTCTCCCGCACCGTAATTATAACCGATCAGCGGACGCATCCCTTGGATAATGCCATTCGCCGGCAGATATAAAAATGTCTGCAGCTTATAATAGATCCCAAGTACTAAAATATAGGCTTCGGAATACACTGCCAAAATTGCATTCAGTGCAGAGATCAACACGGAAGACAACGCCATATTTAAAGTCGCAGGAATGCCGATCGCGTACAACTTTCCAACCATATGTTTATCCGGCCGTAAATAACTTCTTCTCACATGTACCGACAATGGCCGTATTTTACAGATTACGAAATAAACGCACAGCGTTAATACCTGTCCGATCCCGGTAGCAAGCGCAGCACCTCTGATCCCCATTTTCGGAAAAATTCCCAGTCCAAAAATCAGGACAGGATCTAATGCAATATTGGTGCAGCAGCCGATCAGCAAACTGATCATCGTCACTTTCATACGCCCCACTGCCTGAAAGATCTTCTCAAATGCCATGCTGAGCGAGACAACCAAAGCAAAAGAAAATGCAATATCGGAATACTGTATTCCTAAAGCTGCAACCGCTTCTGATCTGGTAAATAAACGCAAAAAAAACGGCATGATCTCAATACTAACTATGGTCAAAAGCACACCGTGCACTGCCGATAAAAGCAGTCCCTGCGTCGTTGCCATATCTGCTTTTTCATAATCCTTTGCACCCAAATAAAAACTGATAACCGCATTCATTCCAACGCCAAAACCAATACCGGCAGCATTGATAAAATTCTGTACCGGAAATACGAGCGATAGCGCCGTCATCGCATCTTCACTGATCTTAGCGACAAAATAACTATCCACAATATTATATAAAGAATTGACAAGCATCGATATCACCATGGGAAATGCCATCGATACCAACAATGAAAATACCGGTTTCTCTTTCATAAATGTTTCATTCATAACAAAATGAGTCCTTTCTGTTATAAAGAGTAACGCTCACAGCGCCTGACTCATTATAACAGAAGGACTCCTAAAAATCATCTGTTTCTAAGGTATCTTCTCAAATTTTACCGTATCATGATACGAAATTCACAACATTATTTCGTCTTTGCCGAAACGACACCGGACCACTTACCAATATTTTTTCCTTTTTTACTGACAGCGCAAATCTTAAAATAATATCTCTTAGATTTTTTCAATTTCTTAATGGTCTTTTTGGCGCTTGTCACCTTGATAACCTTCGTTCCCTTTACAGCTTTGAGTTTTCCGTTCTTTATCTTTGACAGTTTCTTTTTACTTGTACTGTACGCAATACGATAGGTCACATTTTTCTGACTCTTCCAGCGAAGTGATAATGCCTTTTTCAGCTTCTTCACTTTGATCTTCGTAACCTTCTTCGGAGCTTTAGCAGTTTGTTTTGTGCCCGGATTTTTCCCGGCATTATTTATGCTGCCACCGTTATTACCGGTATTATTGTTTCCAGTATTTCCAGTGTTATTTCCGGTATTGTTTCCAGTATTACTGCCACTATTATTTCCACCGTTGTTATCATCTTCTTTCGGCGGATTCAAAATTGCTTCATCCTCATCGACCGGATCAGCTGCAGGCTCTCCGTCTGTCACCACCGGATCAACTTTTTCATAAGAAACCTGATCCATATCAAATGACTGATCCCTGTACTCCTTACCAACAGTCATGCTGTCATCCGTATTGCTGACAGGTACCAATGTGTAACGATAGTCATACACTTTATTGTTTTTCACCAGGTATGGATCCAACGTATCAAATCCACAAGACGCATTACCCGTTCCGCTAACTGCAGCATCGACAGTGACAAACGTTTTGGTAAGTGGCTTTAACTCGTTAACATGTTTTGCTTTGTCGAGCTGCTCCGTCATAAAATGCAAAGCAGATGCATTGACATCCTCATTGCCACAGATCAACATTCCGGTTCCATTTGTTTCATTGTCAAGACGGATCCATTTCACACCTGTCAGATTGCCACAATCCTGAGGCCTTGCAAATGGATAGAACATCTTATTAACCGTAGAAGTATATGCCCCTACCCTCGTATAAGTCTGTCTGTCACAGTAACTTTCATCATCACCATTTCCATACCAAGAGACATTTTCTGTCCCTTTCGCAAGCGACAATCGTGTTCCAACTTTAATAAACTTCTTGACTTTTGTTTTCGTAAAGTCGAGTTTCATACGTACCGTTACCGCCCCAGTATCTTCGATCAAATAACTCATTTCTATCGTTCCCGGAGTCTTTGTTTTGCTGTCCAACAGATAGGAAGAATTCCATTTCGTGGTGAGCATATAATTACCATCTGTACTCTTTCCCACCGTTGGTTCCCCATCTAATGTCAGATAACTCATCATATCCTTGAAATGAGAAGAATCATTGTCAAGCTTTGCTCGGGAAATATTAGGCTTCGGACCTTCCTTCATAAGCAATTGGTCTTTGTAATAATAGGACTCCAGCAATCCCGTATCTAAATTCAACTTGAACCGGAAATCTTTGCCGGATACTACATAATAATGACTCTGCTTCTTGATCTGCACATTCTTTCCATTCAAAGTATGTGCCACTTTTGTACTTTTTGCATCAATGGTGAATTGCGCATACGCAACTTCATAACCTGCCTTCGCCCAGTCTGAAGCTTCTTTCGTCTTTACATGAATATTAAGATAATAATCTGCACCAGACTTAAGCTGTTCCGGCATCACATAAGGAACCGTAATCTTTTTCTCCTCTTTCGGAAGAACTTCATCATTCAGTGTTCCCTGTGAAATGATCCGGTCATTTTCCTGCAATTCCCATGTCACATCATACTCGGACAATTTTGCAGAAATACTTTCGTTGCTTACCGTTAATTCATTATTTGTCAACTTATCCTGATCGGATTTAAACCAAAAGCTCTGGTATTGATATTTCACTTCCTTCAACTCCGGCTGTGGGTCGCGATCTGCAGACACAAGACCATTTTGGCAGAAGTTTTCGTCTCCACCGGTGTCGCCCCAGTCACCACCGTATCCCAGGAAGTATCCATCTAACTGATTCAAACCGCTCTGATGAGCATCTTTACTGCTATAATAATTCCAATCTTTTTCTCCGATCTTGACTTTTCTGGACTGATCTACCCAATCCCAAATAAAGCCTCCAAGCATACTATCATATTTGCGGATAACATCCCAATAATCGCTTAAATTGCCGACCGCATTACCCATTGCATGATCATACTCATTCAGCAAGAACGGCATTTGACTCTTACTTGTACCATAACCGATAATGCTGTCCGGTGTATAATACATATGACTTATCATATCAATTGCCGTAGAGCCTTTGTCTCCACCACTCATACCTTCATAGTGAACCATTCTGCTATCGTCGCGATCCTTAAAATACTGCACCATATGAGCAAATGCGCCGTTAGCATAATTACCATCTCTTTGTGTCCATCCTTGAGAGCTTTCGTTACCAATAGACCAAAACAAGTTGCTTGTCGTATTCTTAAATCTTTCGTACGAAGCAGTCTGTCTTGTCATTGCAGCCTTTTCAAGCGTTGCTATTGCATCCTCATCTGTGATCAATGCATGCGATTCATTATTCGATTCGCACATCAGGTACAGTCCATATTTATCGCATAGATAATACATATAATCATCATTTGGATAATGCGATGTACGGATTGCATTGATATTATTCTGTTTCATCAATATGATATCTTTTTCATACACCTTTTTGGAAATATATTTGCCGGTTTCCGGATCTGTGTCATGTCGATTCACGCCTTTGATAAGAAGTCGTTTCCCATTTAATTTAACGGTATCATAATGGTCGGTTGCATTGTTATACTTTCCATCATTTGTCACTTTTGTCGATGTAAAAGTCAACTTACGAAATCCTACATTTTGACTCACACTTTCGTAATGAAGTTTGGAGCTTTTAGCATACAAAGATAATACCATTGTATACAGGTTTGGATGATCACTGTCCCAAAGTTTTGGATCTGTAATCTGCATCTGCAGTGACGTCTCCGTCTGTTTACCGGATGCGATTGCTGCAATATCTTCCTGCGTTGTGGCGCATAAATTTCCCTGATCATCATACAAATTAAGCTGCGCTGCCATGTTCGATGATTCTGTTGCAGCATCATTGATCGTCTGCATTTTCACCTTAAGATCAGCTGTAGAATAATCGTCTGACAAATCTGTCGTCAACGTATAGTCCTGTACATGCACCGTAGGTGTACTTGTCAAATATACATCACGGAAGATTCCGCCATCATAGATCATGTCCTGATCTTCCATCCATGTTCCATCACAGAACTTATATACCTTCACGGCAAGTACATTTTCCTTGCCCGGATCATTCAATGCATCTGTAATATCAAATGTGTGTGGATCATAACTATCCTCACTATAACCGATTTCCTTTCCATTAATATATAGATAATATGCCGACTCCACTCCACCTAAAGTGATATAAACCTTTCCATTCTTTTGCAGCATAGAATCTTTCACCGTGAAAGTTTTACGATAAAGACCCACGGGATTTTTCTTCGTTGGTGCCAATGGAAACTCTGTACTTTCTTCAAATGGCATCGCTGAATTCGTATAGATTGAGTGATCGAATCCATAGCTTGTCCAGCTGGCCGGAAGAGTGACCTTTTTCCAGCCGTCTTTCGCATCCATCTTATAGTTCGTATTTTGGAATGCACCGGCTGCTTCTGCTTTTGCCGGATTATCAAATACGGTCAGATCCCAGTCCTGTCCCTCTCCGGTAAGTAACTGGTAATACGACGACTTGTCTCTTGCATAATCTTTGGCACCGGCATATGCAGATGCAATATCTGCATACGGAACCAAATTAGAACTATCCGGCAATGTATTCACCGAAGTAATATCTAAATTATTATCCTCTCCTGTCCATTCTCTGCCGGTAAGAGATTTCCTCGTAATCTTAGCTGCCGTAGAATCCGGCAGTTTTCCGTAATCAAATGCCTCACTCTTAAACTCTGTATCCGCCGCCTTTGCCTTATGTGGTAATGCAATCGACAATTGTGTCGGTAAACTGCTAAGCATCAGCGATATTGCAAGTACACCGGTGCCTATTCGCTTTCCCCATATTTTTTTCATCCTAATCCTCCATTCTGACATACATCATCTTATATATCTGCAAACGCCCGACTAAATAGCCGGGCTTGTTTGCAATTTATTTCTATTTTCGTGTTACACTATACTACCTTGATCGTTACCTTCGCTTGTTTCTTTCCAATCTTAATTTTCAGAACACTTTTGCCTTTCTTAACACCTTTTACTTTAATCGTACAAGTCTTTTTCCCTAAGGTTTTCTTCAGTACTTTAGCCTTGTTTTTTCCAGATAATTTTACACTTTTGATCTTATCTGTTGTTTTCGTATTTTTGAGTGCTGTTGTCAGCTTAAATGTTACTTTCTTGGTTTTTCCTTTTTTGATCACAACTGTTTTTTTCGTTGCTTTGATCTTCTTTACAACATTTGCTTTATTTGTTTTTTTAGAAATTGGAATAACCTTTTTGCTGTTGGTGTCAGGTGTTGCCGTTGGTGTTGCTGTATTCCCAGGTGTCGGTGCAGTTGTTTCTTGTGGTGTTGTCGGAACCGGAGTCGGTGTAACATCAACAATTGGTACTACCGGAGCTGCCTTCACCTCATCGGATGCGCTATATGCATAGCATGCCTTAAAGTTTACATGAATCTTCTTTACATTTGCGATGTCTTCCTGCTTTGCCTCCCCCAGTTGGAATACAAGCTGGATAGACGCCGCACTAATATCAGCACTTGAAATCGTCTTTCCAATTCCATCGGTCTCACTAGCAAAATCAAGTATTGCTTCATAAGTACCACTCTGGTCAATGGTTACCCCTGTTGGCTTACCAGATGCCCATCCTCCGATACCTGTTGCCCAAGTAAGCGGATATGCTTTATCCAGATCATAATTTGTAATGTCAAACACTACTTTTACTTTCGCAGTATCATCCGGTAACTGTGCATCGTCCAAAATATTTTTTTCTCCATCAAATTTTGAAAATAATTTAACCCAATGCTTTCCATTGTCTTTTTCATAGCTGCTTAACTCCTCTTCGTCAGATACCCTCGCCAGATCAAAACTGGTTTCGTGAACTGTTCCATCCTCACTCTGTGCAAACGGAAGCTGTGTTTCTGACGCATGCACAGTCTTTACCACAGTAGCTGCCGGTATCGTCAGTGCTACAGCAAGCAGACCTGCCAAAATCATTTTGTGTGTTTTTTGTAATCTCATATTTTTTCCTCCTTTTAGCGGCTGAATTTTTTATAACCGCTTTTCTTTAATTTTTTCAGGTTCGCTCTTCGCACTGCTGCAGTCGAACCTTTTAATTTAATTTTGTGTTTACATCCTTTGTACGCATTCTGGGACACCTTTGTTAATTTTCCTTTTACAACAAATGTCTTGAGCTTTTTCGCTTTTTGGAATGCATACTTTCCTATCTCTTTCACATTTTTTCCAAGAGTAACTTTGGAAGCCTTAATGCCCTGACACGCCTTCGTTCCAATTGCCGTAACACGATATTGATATGCTCCAATCGTGATCTTGTCCGGTATAACCAAAGCAGCCGCTTTTTTGTACTTTTTGTTCAAACCGGACAACTTAACAGTTCCGGCTTTTTTCATTGTTGCCGCCTTAGTCACTTGATAAACTCCAATATTCTTATTGACCTTCGTTCCCTTTTTCGGGCTGTTCGGACGATCCGCCTTCGGCGTTTGCTGCGGAGCTGCTGTAGGTTTTACGGTTGGCTGCACAGACGGTGTCTGTGTCGGTTTAACGTTTGGACGTTTCGTTGGCTGAACATCCGGTTCTTTTTGTGCATGTTTAGCGCCTAAGATGCCAACCATATCTACCGCCATTGTTCCATCTAATACCTCTACAGTTACTACATGCTTTCCATAAACAAGATCTGTTACTGCAACTGTCATATTCATATTAGCTGATTTTTGTGTATCTTGTTTCGCATGCTGATTTCCATCGACGGTCATCTGCACAGTACAGGTCTTTTTCATCTCTCCTAAGATTTCTAATCCTGTTCCGGTAAAGGTATACGTAAGAGTTGCTCCATTGTCCGTATTTTTGGACACACTTCGCTGATATACATACATTCCCTGACCGTTCGTGTGCAACCATTTGTCATTGTATTCAAGTTTTGTGTTTTTCTGTGCGGACAGATCATATTGTTCCATATTATCTAACAATTCTGTATAATATGGTACATAACCGTCCAGCTTTTTGACCTCCAAATTATCAAACTGTGTATATGCATTGGAACTTCCTAACGCTATTCGTCCTGCAGTGATAGGCTGTTCATCTATATAACTGCCAACCAGCGTATAATTGACATATGCGTTAATCGTATTGCCTTTTCCTTCCAGCGTGATCGTATTCCACTGATTTGCTCCTGCATCAAACTGTGTTTTGGCATCACAGGTACCGGTCACAACTTTTTTGGCTTTACGATACAATTCCCATTTACCATCCGGATATAATTTGAATGTGTAACCGCTTGCAGATGTAATATTATGAGAACCACCCATTTCTCGTATTGCTACAGCCGCATAATTTTTAACATCTTCCCGTTCAAATAAGACATCCACAGAGGCTTTGTAATTTGTCCAGCGGAGATCTCCAATCAAGGTTACCGGAGCACCGGAATTCCAGCTGCCACCCACACCGGTCTCTATAAAATCTGTCTGCTGACGCAGTACATGGTCACCAGACTGTGTCTTATATACTTCAAAGGCACCATTCATGGTATGCGTATAACGTGCCATTGCACCGGTATCACCACCGCGAGACTGGATATAGTCCTCCGTCTCACCGGTAAAACCACCTTTGCCATCAAGCACCGGAACCGTCTTCCCAGCATACTCAAAATCATCTGCATACAGATAATCGCTGTCGACATCCTGTTTACTTCCGGTACGATCCGTATCCAATACCGTTCTTTCACCTTCGACAGGAAGAGCCTTTGTATGCTCTTCATCTCCTGCAACTTGCAGCGTAGTAACTGTCACGGCAGAATAAGGATTAACCTTTACCGTATAGACTCCATTATCATCTGCCTTCGTTGTACCGATGCATTTCATATAATTTTCATTAAAAGCACCGTCATCTGCCGCACGTGTTTCCCATATTTCCAAATTCTGATCGTCAGCAAGCTTCATATCCTTGGTTTGAATCTTATATTCCATTGGATATTCACTATCATTAACGATCATTGTCGAGAAATTATCCTTGGCAGGAGATGCCAGTGTCATATAATTCTCTCCACCGTTACGTCCATTTACCGGATTCGTTCCATCCGCAGTACATTTACTTGCCTGCGGTACAGCACGCCAGATTCCCGCTGTATTATCCTCATTTTCCCATCCGGTTACCGCGAATTTGCTTATATGTGCAAGCATGAGTAATCCGGCATCATAGTGGATCCAGCCTGACCACGGATCACGCGCACTCACTAATTCCTTGAAAGAAAACTGTGCGCCCTCATAAAATGATCCAATTGCCGGCTGATAGATTACATGTGATCTTCTGGACTGTACAAAACCTTTGATAAATGTATTTGCCATTTCCAGCGCACTGCCGGTTCCTCCAAGACCTGTTCCTTCTGTCGTTGGATCTTTTACATTATTAGCAGGGCGAAATGCTGAATTAGAAAATGTAGCCTGTGCCTCACTATTCCAAACCTCTTTATCTTTGGTCTGTGCAAGCCATTTCATTCCGCCATTGGAATCATCCCAAGGACTGTAATGGTATCCAACAACGTCTACCGAATTATAAAAATCACTGTCCGATTTCATGGACTCCACAACGCTATCAGACGCTGTTCCGGCTTCATCCGAAACAACTAATTTAATCTTATGATACAACGCAAGTGCTTTCTCATCCGGAATCGTTTCTTTGGTTTCTGCCGCGATCCATTTTGCAAATTTTTTGGTAAACGCTACATCACTGTCCACATCCCATTTTTCATTGATATTTGGATTAATATAATCGACCATATAACCGTACTTTTCGTACGCGTCTAAAATTGTCTCTTTATACCATTGATAAATCTTTTCATCCGTTCCTGCCCACACCGGAGCTTCCCAGCGCAATATACTCACTTTGATTTTAGGATTGATCTTCCTAGCATCAGCAGCTAACTGCCATCCCGGATTGCGCAACACATTTGCCTTCTCTTTTTCTGTTCTCTTCGTGCAAGATTCCGGTCCTGTTGATGTGTTACGATCATTTCCCATTTCCAATTTTACATGATTCATGATCGGATAATTGCCACCAAACAAATACTGCATAAGCTCCGCATATGCCTTTGGCTGCTCTGCCTTATAATCCATAAGCAGATCACTGGTAGAATTACCGCTAAGCATACCAAAGCCTTTATAGGTAAGACCATTCACATTATTTACGGCGATATCATTTCCATCCAAAACAACATTGCCCATTTTCGTTTCGGGCTGTGAAACATCCTGTTTCCCCGTTTCAGACTTCGCAGCCGCATAAGCTTTCTGCGTCGATGCACTGATTGACTGCACTGGCAATCCATTCATCGTAAGTGCGCATGCCAAAACAATGGCACCTATTCGGTTTCCCCATTTTTTTCTCATACCTTGCTCCTTCCGTATAAAATGTTATACTTACTACTCACAAGGTATTATAATTGTCATCCTTAATTCTTTACAATCTGAAATATTTTGCAAACCCTTAAAATATTAGTACATAGGTGGTGCTTACTACATACTTTTTATCCTTTGTTATTCTCTCTTGTATCGTTCAAACATACCTTTTTATCCTATGTGATTATGACTATTTCTATATTCTCTCGGAGAGATTCCCTCATATTTTTTGAACACAATTCCAAAATAATTAGCATCCTTATACCCGACCCTCTTTCCAATTTGTGCGATTGGTGCATTTGTGTCCAGTAATGCAACTTTTGCACTGCTAATACGTTTCATCGCCAAATACTCCATCGGTCTCATGCCAATTTTGTCATGGAATACCCGACAAAAATGCTGGGTAGATATCCCACAAACAGATGCCAACGTCTGCAAACTAATATCATCTCTATAATTCTTTTCCATATACATTATGGCATTATCAACCACTGTTCCTGTGCGATTTTCCTGTTGTACGATCAATAATTTATGCATAAGCAAAATGTATTGATAAACTAACATTGAGCAGTGTCCTGCACCATCTCCCGGTTCTCTTGCAGCAGCCGCAATCTGCTCATAAAGCTTTTTGACTTCTGTAATATCATTGATCGTTTTTACAACATAACGTCCAAACCCTAAGCGTGCCATCATAGCATCCAAAGAATCTCCACGAAAAACCACCCAGTATGTCCTCCAGTCACCATCAATTGGATAATATGTATGCGGCTCACCGGAAGCCACATAAAAAATACTGCCTTTACCGGCTGTGTATTCCTTATCACCAACAATTATTTTTCCTTTGCCTGACATTGTAAATAATATTTGATGAGATATTAATCCTTCCTCTCGATGCGTGTGAAATTCCGGATCTGATATCCCTATTCCGGTCAAATAAACCGGATAACATTCCTGTATTCCAATAACCGGGTAATTCGCCTGAAACATAATAACCTTCTCCTCTCCTATTCATCTGCTTTCATTGTCATTTATTTTTCTCTGAGAGTTATCATTATTATACATGAATAAATATTTATTTGCACCGACAAAAAAATCCTATCTTCCTTTTTGCTAGGCAATTGTATGCCTCCATTCTAATAAGAACGAAAAAAGGAATATAGGATTTTTTATTTTAATTTGTGATGTATTGCATTTTGTAATACGACGTTTCAGCAAAATCCATGGATCATATAATACACATAAAAGCTTGTTTAAATTATGCTTCCTCACCATGATCGCTGTCAGCCAGCGCAGCTGTGATAATTGCCATCGAATATACCTCTGATGCATTGCAACCACGTGACAGATCATTAACCGGTGCATTCAGTCCAAGCAAAATCGGACCATACGCATCAAAATTACCCATACGCTGTGCAATCTTATAACCGATATTTCCGGCACTGATATCTGGGAAAATAAAAGTATTCGCATGACCGGCTACTGTAGACTCCGGACACTTCGTGCGTGCCACACGAGGAGATACTGCTGCATCAAACTGAAGCTCTCCATCGATTGGGAGATCCGGATACTTCTCCTTGGTCTTCTGTGCTGCATTTCGCATCTTATCTACTGCCTCGCCCTTACCGGATCCGTGTGTGGAATAGCTAAGAAATGCTATCTTAGGATCTACATCAAAGATACGGGCACATTTTGCTGTTTCTCCTGCGATCTCGACCAGATCGTCTTCCGTAGGATTAATATTGATCGCACAATCGCCCATAGCAAGCACTTCATTATCACCGGTAGCACTTGGACGAACAAGAATAAAACAGGAAGAAACCAGATTATTTCCAGGTTTTGTCTTGATCAACTGCAAAGCAGGACGAACAGTATCTGCTGTTGAATATGTTGCACCACCAAGCAGTGCATCTGCAAATCCCATCTTTACCAACATTGTTCCAAAATAGTTAGCCTGCTTCAGTACTTCTCTTGCCTGATCCGGTGTGACACCTTTCTTCTTACGAAGCTCACAATATAACTCCACCATTTCATCTATCTTGTCAAACTTCTCCGGATCAATGATCTCTGCACCGCGAATGTTAAATCCACTTTCCTCTGCAGCGTCCGCGATACGTTTCTCATCACCGATCAAAATAGGGTGCAGGAAATAGCTTGCAAGTAATCGTGAAGATGCCTCCAAAATACGTGGATCTTCACCCTCTGTAAATACGATCTTCTTAGGATTCTTCTTTAAGATTCCTATTAACTGTCCAAAACCGAACACATCATCATCTCCATTCTTTCGTTTCACTTAATAATATTATAATGGGAGAATTTCTCATAACTCCTTAAATTCACCATGCCCATTGTCTAACATTATGAGGGCGATGTCAAGGGATTTTCTCAAACAATTTTGATCTTTATTTGAGACTTTTTATTATTATACGTGTATACATAAATACGCACTGTCCCTCGTCTTTTTGCCTTGATTTTTCCGGCACTATTTACCGTTGCTATCCTCTTATTGGATGACACAAAACGCAGTTTATAACTCGCACTCCCCTTGCTTAATATTGTCCTTGTCTGTAATGCTTTTCCTTTTTTTATTTTTGCCTTTTGAGCGGTAATCTTTATTTTCTTAGGCGCCTTTTTTACTGTGACACGTATGGTCTTTTTCTTGCCGTCTACCGTCTGAATAACGATTTTGGCCGTCCCTCTTTTACACCCTTTAACCACGCCATTATTCGTTACCTTGGCAACCTTAGTATTTGAGCTGGTCCACTTAACTGCTGCCTGCACCGAACCGCCGGTAACAGTCACCGGAAGAGTGATCTTCTCACCTTTTCCGATCGTATATTTGGCTTTTGCCTTAATCTTGGTCTGATAGCGGCCACCGGCATTTGGTGAAACCGTCCATTTCGGCTGTTCTGTCGCATCCGAAGGTGCTGCTGTCGATGTCGGTGTGCTTGACGTCGATGGTTTTGCTGTCGGTACCGGCGCGCTTGACGTCGATGGTTTTGCTGTCGGTGTCGGTGTGCTTGATGTCGATGGTTTTGTTGTCGGCAGCACCGCAGGTGCTACCGTAGGTGTTGCTGTAGGCGTTAGTGTTGCCACCGGTTCGTCAGCAGGGTTGCCAAATACTTTGATGCAGGCATTATTCAGATCATATTGCACATCATCTACAGATATCGCCGTATTGTCATACCACTTAGCATCTTCCGCGAAATAAGTATAACTCTGTCCCGCTGAGGCACTATAACAGTGTCCATTCTGCGGATCATTTTGTCCCTCTAGCGGAACGCAGGCAGAATCATCTACGGTCGCATATGTAATAACCACCGAAAACTTCTCGCCATCTGCAACGCGAACCTCTTTCGGAAGCTGTACCGTATGATAGCCTGTTTTGGCAAAGATGCCACTCACACTCGCTTCTTTGATCTGCGTTCCGTTGGTTGGATCTTTCCCTGATACAGAACGATAAATATCTACTGTATATGGCTGATCCTCCTGTACCGTATAAAAAGCAACTGCCTGTAACTGCTGTGATCCATCTGCTGTAAACACATTGGCCGTCTTCACTTCTTCTGGCGAACGAAGCGAATTGTTCCAACCATTGCCATCATATTGAAAGATGGTCTGGTAGGTATCTGCCGAAACACCTTCAAATGTGTAATATTCACAAAGTGATGGATCATAATAGGATACCCAGAAATACCCATTTTCATCTTTGGAGTAATTGGTACCGTAGCTATTTGCAATCAGCCACGCCCCAGATTCCGGAGCGTCCTCACGAAAATCATTAAAATCATCATCCCAACCGACAATTGTGACACAATGATTCGCCTGATCAGGTCCCACCATGTAAGCATAACTGGCGTACACACCATTCGTCTCTTTGTAATATCGATTGGACGGATTATAATACAACGCCACATCCATTGCCCCATGCGTCAATATTGCTTCCTTGATCTCATTTCTTGATGTGATATCGCTTGCCAGATATGGATCATAACATTCGGAGTCTGTCAACTGGATCAACGACTGTGTACGCAGCGAGGATGCCGCATTTTTCATGACAGATGCCATATTAGAAGCCGTATCAAAGGGAGCCTCACTCTCTGCCACAGCCCCCCATTTGTTTGCTAAGACAGCCTGTGCAACATCTGCATTTCCACCTTTATTATAACTTGCTCTATCAGAAACATAGTCACGCGACATATGATCACCATACAATGGACTGGTCGTATCATCCAGGGCATGATAGGCGTACCATGCCAAGTGATTTTCGGACAGATCCGCAGTATCTTTGGTTAAGATCCCCTTCATCAGACAATCAGATTCCAACGCTTTTAATGCTCCAAACGCCCAACAGGCACCTGTATCCTGCTGATTGCGTATTGGCGTTTCCTGCTCTGTTCCACGCGGATCATAGCTCACTGGAAGTGCCATGGAGCGTTTATTCTTAGCCGCAGCAGACGATGTATACCTAGATAACGTGTTGCCTGTATCATCCTGCAGCGAATAGGAAATATGGCCCGCCGTATTTTCCTTGTATACTTTATGATATAGCTCTGCTTGATTGGCCAATTTGGTTATATCTGCTACAGAGCTCTGTGCGGTGTCAGCAGTCATCGCATCTGCCGCCTGGCGATCCCAATTCCCCACCCCAGGCACAGCAAGCGCAATTGCTACTAACACCGCAATTCTTTGTTTCTTTTTCATATGCCACCTTCCTTCCATTCTGATCACATACGTAATTTCATAATAATTGCGCATGATATAATGAGCACTGCGTGCTCATTATATCATGCAAACACGAAAACTATCCCTTATTACTTCTATTATAACATGAAAATCTGTTTAAATTATGTCTCTTCTCATTTTTGGACCCATTTCGCATTCTTGTAACCATATTTATTTTACATAGGCAAATGATCATTTGACTAAAACTTCCCATACCGGAAGTTACTATAAGAACCACATATTGCTTATTATGTCGATGGGCTAATTATATTTTGCAGCCGCTATATATATGAGTCCTGCCATCAAGAAACTATAGCAATTGCTTTG